>Ga0164241_10000836_pt1 | contig 45521 bp, 33 predicted proteins | sample OricomyardsoilBY_FD_108780 | JGI IMG/M metagenome (GOLD analysis project Ga0164241, IMG submission 108780) | Backyard soil microbial communities from Emeryville, California, USA - Original compost - Back yard soil (BY) | ecosystem: Environmental > Terrestrial > Soil > Unclassified | place: USA... | reverse complement strand
CTCGTTTTGATTCACCACAAGAAGCTCGGCATTTGGGTGCAGCCCGGTGGCCACGTGGAGCCGGCCGATGAGAACTTGCTCGCCGCAGCGCGGCGCGAAGTCTTGGAAGAGGTGGGGCTGGCAGACCTCGAGTCACTCTCTGCTCAGCAGAGCTCACCGTTGTTCGATGTGGATATCCACCTGATCCCCGCGCGCAAGGCAGATCCGGGGCACGAACACTTCGACGTGCGCTTTGCGTTCGTGGCCAAGACGCGAGAGCTCGTGCACTCGGAGGAGATCGCCGATCTGCGTTGGGTGCCGCTGAATGCGGTCGAGCAAATGGGCACGGATGAGTCCGTGCTGCGCGCAGTCAAGAAGCTGCGCGCGCTCGGCTAACGCGCAATCACTGCTCTTGCATGCGCGCGCGCAGGAACAGGCCCTCGCCGGCTAAGTAATTGCTCGTCCAGCCGCCGTTCACCGGCGCGTCAGCAGTGAGGAAGCAGGTGGAGTCTTGGCAGTTGTCGAACTTCCACGCGGCCCAGCTGATGCCGTACTCCTTCAAGAAGTCCATCCAATCTTGCGCTTTGTCGAGGCAGACGAGGCCGTCGAGCCCGCCGTCGGAGTTGGTCGCGCCCCATTCGGTGACGAACAGCGGAGCGCCTCGCTGCATCGCGCTCTTGGCTTTACTGATGAGGTAGCTGCCGTGGCTGCAGGAGTAGAAGTGCAGCGTGTACATCAGGTTCTTGCCGGCAACCAAATCCTTCGCCGCGATGTCGACGTCTTGTGACCAGTTGGGCGTGCCGAGCACGACGATGTTTTCGTTGTCGGGGTCGGCGGCGCGAATCGCGGCCACGACTGCCTCGTGATACGGCTTGATCTGCGCCCAGGTGAGCTCAGTAGGCTCGTTGAAGGTCTCGTAGATCACGTTCGGCACGCCCGCATACTTGGTCGCCATGCGGGAAAAGAAGTCGACGGCCGCGGCTTGGTGATCGGGCGCCTTTTCCTCGTGCCAGTCGATGATGACGTACACGACAGTGGCGATCGCGTTGTCGACGATTTGCGTGACTTGGGCCTCGGCCTTATCCGGGTTGGTCAGGTAGGCGCCCATGGGAGTGACGCCCATCGCGGCGCGAATCACGCTCAAATTCCAGTTGTTGCGTAGCCACTTGAGGCCTTCGAGATTTTCGGCGTAGCCGTCGGTCTCCCAGTTCAGCCACATGCTGCTCACGCCTTTGAGCTGTACGCGCTGATCGGACGCATCACGCAGCTCGGTGCCGCTCACGTGCAGCTTGCCGTGCACTTCGACTGGAGTCGGTCCTAGATCGTCACCGGCGCCGCGGTCGGTGTCGTCGCCAATTTCGAGCGTGGTGATGTCACGCGGTTTGGGAAGAGGGGTCGAGCCGCCAACATCACAGCCTTGGGTCGCGAGAGCAGACAGCAGTAGCAATCCGTAAAGCGCAATCGATCGCAACATGGGTGCCATGTGAAATGACTCAACGCGCGTCGATATGCCAGCACCAAACAACACACGCTGTGAGATTTTCACTCACCTCGAGCAAAACCCGGAACCGGTTCCAGCTTTGCACCTTCTTTTCCATCCGCAGTGCTCGGCGCAGGCTAGCGCGCAGTTCGTCAGTGGGACCTACAGCGGTCGAGTTCGCGGTTTCGGTTGGTAATCCTGGCTTCCTCGAGCAGCGTGGGGCGCGTTCGCGGACGGTTGCGGCCGGCGTGCTAGCGTTGCGGCCTCCGATGGCGAGCGAGGTCGATCCCAGCAAGTGCCCCACGTGCGGCGAGCCGAACGAGTGCGGGCTCAGTCAAGGCAAGAGCGAGTGCTGGTGCTTCAGCGCTTTGATCTCGAGCGCTGCACTCGAGCGCGTCCCGAGCCAAGCCAAGAACCTGGCCTGCATTTGCGCGCGCTGTGCGGCAGCTGCGGCCGCTGAAACCAAGCCCAGCTGAGCAACGGGCTTGCCTAACCCGGCCGAGCCCCTGTACCTGAGCCAGGCGTGAGACCGATGGCCGGACGCTTCAGTACACGGCGATGGGCGTGACCCTCGCTCAGCGTCTTTTGCTCGCGATCGGGGCGCTGAGCTTGGCCACGATCATCGCGCTCGGCTTCGGCGTGCGCGAGGCGTGGCACCGCAGCGAAGAGCAGCGCTTTCGCGATCAGTTCGCCCAGGCGTTGGAACCTCTGGGGCGCGAACTCGCCGATGAGCTCGAAGGTCTACCGCTGCTCAGCGAACCGCTGTGTCGTCACGATCCGTTGGTCGACAGCGCGCTCGCCGGGCTCGAAGCGGGCGATCTGGATCAGCGCCGCTTGGCTATCAGCGTGCGCGTCCCAGAGCTAGCTCAAGCGCTGCGGCTCGACGAGCTGTACGTGGTCAGTTCGAGCGGGGAGATCTTGGGCTCGCACACTCCGGGCACCCCAGTCGAGGGCGCAGCATTGGTTCGCTACTTGGAGCACGCTGCCAAAGCCGGCGTACGGAGCGCAGCGCCGCTCGCCATCGAATACGGCTGTGTGCATCGCTCGCGCGATCATAAAGGCTTGTGGGTGGGGGTTTACTCAGCTCGTCACTTGGAGCCACTTTTGGCGAAGATTGGCGCCGCGTACAACGTGAGTCTGAGCTTCGAACAGCTCACTGCGTCCGAGCAACGCATGGTCGAGGTCTTGGATTTGCCGGAGCTCGGACACAAGAAGATCAGCGCGTTTCGCTCGCGCGTGCCGTTGCTCTCCGCGCTCGAAGATCTCGACGTGACGATTTCGCTGATTGGCGTCGGTACGTTGGTCGCAGCGCTGGTCGTGTCGTTGCTCTTGTCCAAGAGCCTGAGTCGGCCCTTGGTCGAGCTCGCGCGTGAAGCGGGCGCGGTCGCGCATGGCGAGCCGAAACCCGTGGCGGCGCGCGGCGCGGCCGAGATTCGCGCGTTCGCCGATGCCTTCAACCGCGCCATCGCGGATCTGACCGCGTTGCGCAAACGCTTGGCTTCTACCGAGCGAATCGCGGCTCGACGCGAAATTGCCCGCCGCGTAGCGCACGAAATCAAAAACCCGCTCGCGCCGATCCGCGCGGCGGTCGAAACGTTGCGAAGGCTACGCGCGCGCCAAGATCCGGCGTTCGACGAATACTTCGACGAAGCCACGCGCACGGTGCTCGACGAAGTGCAGCGCATCACGCGCATCGTCAGTGAGTTCACCGAGTTTGCGCGGTTGCCCGCGCCAAACCCCGCGCCACTCGATGTCGTGGACACACTGCGCGCACAAGCAACCTTGCACGGCAGCAGCGGCACCGAGATCGTGTTCACGAGCGAACCCTGTCCCGCGCTCAACGCCGATCGTGATCAGCTGGTGCAACTGTTCACCAACTTACTTCAGAACGCTCAGTACGCAGCCGAGGCGCGCTCGCGCGCCGATGGAGTGGCGCCGCAAGTGAAGGTGGACGTACGCCCACTTGGTACGGACAAGGTGCGCATCGTGGTGAGCGACAATGGTCCGGGCTTGGCGCCGGAAATGCGCGCACGCTTGTTCGAGCCGTACGCCACCAACAAACCGGGCGGCACCGGACTCGGTTTGGCGATCGCTCAACGCATCGTGGTCGAGCACAGCGGTGAAATCGCCTATTCGGAGAGCCCCGGCGGCGGTGCGACTTTCACCGTAGAACTGCCCGTCTCCGGCCCGACCTTTTTGCAAGAAGCGCCGCCAGCCAGCGAAAACTGACGGCGATCGGCCCTCGGGAAGGAAAACTCGTCCGCGGCGTATAGCGATTCGTGGCCTACCGCATCGTCCCGACCGCCGTTTTTGGCTGCTTATTGTTGGCAGTGAGCGCCTGCACGATCAACGTCCAGTCTGGCGCGAGGTCGCCCGTGGCTGTGGGTTGTGAGTCGGGATTCGGTGCTCCCCCAAGTCCCGTATACGTGCCGGTCGCAAACGCGCCGTCGCATACGCCGGCGAATCCGGGGGTAATCGCGCGCCCGCAACCGCCCGCAACCGCGTTGCCGAGTCCTCCGCCTCGCGCGCCGAGCCCCCCGATCTTCAGCATGCGGCCGCAGCCCTCCACGCTGCCAGCCGCGTCGAATGTCGCACCTCGTCCGCCCGTTGCGTCCGCGCCGACTCCTCCCGTCTTCAGCGTGCGCCCGCAGCCTTCCACCTTGCCACCTGCGTCGAACGTGGCCAATCCGCCAACCACGACGCCCGCGACGCCGGGACGCACGCCCGGACGTCGGCCGGTGCTCGCGAGTGCGCCAGTCGCACACACGCCGCCGACAACGCCCGTTTCTGCAACGGTGCGCACACCAGCCTCGACGCCCCAGCCCGCCCTCACGCCTTCCGGAGCGCTCAGCCCACGGACGGGTGTGCCCAAGCCGGGCGATCCACGCGCTTTCAAGCCTCAATGGTAGGCCCGCGCGGCCGGCGCGGTTCGCTAGTTGTGAGAGTTAAATAAGCGCGGTCACACGGTTGGGATGACGGGCCGGGCCGATATCGTGCGCTCGTGGGCGTGGTGAAGGCGCGGAAGAGTAGTGTTAGGCTCTAAGCTCTAATCTCTGCTCATCCGGGGACACGGCCGCACGCAATGATCCGCATCTCACCGCGTCAGCTCACGACCATCATCGTGCTGGGAGCGATAGCGCTCCTGGCGGCAATCTTGGCCCACTTCAACATCGTGAGCGCCGAAGGCGGCGCCGGGATGTTGTTCCTCGCCGCAACGCTAGCCGTACTGAGCGGGCCCGGTGACGGCGCTTCGCCCGAGCTCTTCGACGGCGTGCGCTCGGCCGTGCGACGAGTGTTGGACGGCAAGCGACCGGATGCGCCCGCGGGCGCGCCGCCCGCGGTGGTTCAAATCTACCAAGAGCTGCAAGAGGCACACGAGCAATTCACGGAGCTCAGCACACGCAGCAACCGCAACGAAGCCGAGCTGCAAGAGGCCGCAAACTCGCTCTCCAATGCCGTGCGTACGCTGACTGAAGGCGTCTCGGCGCAACTCAACGCGAGTGACGAGAGCGCGCGCTATGTCAAAGAAGTCACCAATGCGCTGCGTGAGATCGCGCAGCACGTTGAAGTGCTCGCGGCCAGCGCCGAGGAATCGAGCTCGTCCGTACTGCAAATGACTGCCACGAACGAGCAGGTCGGCGGCAACATCTTGGAGCTCGCGGCCTCCGTGCGCGAAACCGTGGCTTCGATCGAGGAGATGGCGTACTCGATCAAGGAAGTAGCCAAAAACGTGGATGCTCTCTCGCTGACGGCCGAGGAAACCTCCTCGAGCATGAACGAGATGGACGTGTCCATCGATCAGGTTCAGTCGAACGCCAATGAAACCGCGCGCTTGTCCGAAGAAGTGGCGCAGGACGCCGAACGCGGCGCAGAAGCGATCCTGAAAACGATCGGCGAAATTTATCGCATCAAGGAGAGCAGCCAAGAGGCCGTGGCCGTGATCTCGAACCTCGGTTCGCGCATCGACGCCATCGGGCAGATCTTGAACGTGATCGACGATGTCGCCGAGCAGACCAACCTGCTCGCGTTGAACGCCGCCATCATCGCCGCGCAGGCAGGCGAGCACGGCAAAGGCTTCGCCGTCGTGGCCGACGAGATCAAAGACTTGGCCGAGCGCGCGGGCGCGAGCACCAAAGAAATTGCCGACCTGATCAAGACGATTCAGGCCGAGAGCAAGAACGCCATCCAAGCCGTGGAACGCGGCGCGCAAAACGTCGATCGCGGCGTGGAAGTGTCGAACGAGGCGGAGCGCGCGCTGAAGAAGATCTTGGAGAGCTCGCAAAAGAGCACCAACATGGTGCGCGCAATCGCCCGCGCCACGGTCGAGCAGGCCAAGGGCAGCAAGCAAGTGACCGACGCCATCGGCCGCATTGCCGCAACGGTGCAGCAGATTGCCGCCGCCACGGCGCAGCAAGCGCGCGGCTCCGAGTTGATCATGAAGAGCGGCGAAAAGATGCGCACCATCTCGCAGCAGGTGGAGCGATCCAGCCAAGAGCAGTCACGCGGCAGCCGTCAGATCACGCAATCAATCGAGACCATCAACAACTTGGTCAACCAGCTCAATTCCGCGCAACGCACGCAATCGCGCGGCTCGGAGCGCGCCCTCACGGCCGCTTCGCAGATCGAAGAAGCCGCGCGCCGCCAGGACACCGCCCTACGCGACTTGATCAGCAGCACCGAGCGGATGAAAAAATCCGTCGCCTGATGCCCGTAGGGCCCCGGGGCACCGCGACTTCAACGCCAGACCGTGTGTGCCGCAGGCTGTGCCAGCCGCGGCCCGCGGCCCCAAGTCAGCCTGAAAAACCGCAACACTTATGGGTTACGGTGCGCGGCACGCAGCTTGCTTAAGCCACGCTACATGGCCAGAACGCAGGTCTCGCGGACCCTGCTCTCGAAGCAAGCAGGCTTACTGCGCACGTCGCTCTTGTTGTCTCTCGGGTTGTCTCCGCTCGCTTGTGGCGGCAGCGCGATGACTGCTTCGAACGAAGACGGAGGTGCTTCGGCGCAAGCGGGCGCGAGCAACGTGGCCGGCGCGCCGACCCAGAACGGTGGAGCTCCCGCACAGGGTGGCGCAGCCCCCCAAGCCGGTGCACCCACGCAAGGTGGAGCGCCCCCACAAACCGCTTGCCCAAACCCCGTCTACGACTCGGCGAAGAAGCTCATCACCTGCTCCAATGGCCGCGCACACCGGAAGGACGTGGCTGTATGTACGTTCACGACTCCGCCGCCCGCTGCGGGTGGTGCCAGCGGCGCAGGCGGCGGCGACGGCACGACGATCTGCCAATCGAACGCAGACTGCTCGGCTCTACCCTACGGCTACTGCTCGGGGGACGGCGGCTTTTCGCTCTCCACCTGCCACCCAGGCTGCACCTCCGATAGCGAGTGCGGCACGGGAATGATCTGCGCGTGCGACGGCGTAACCCCGGGTCGCTGCACGAACGCTGGCTGCACGATCGACGCGGACTGCGGTGCCAACTCCTTGTGTGCGCCCGTGAGTACCACCTGCGGCCCCAACGCCTTTCAGTGCACCACCAACCTAGATGAATGCATCAGCAACGAGGACTGCATGTATGGCAGTTGCGTCGTTCAGGACGGGCATCGCAAGTGCGACAATGCGGTGTGCGGCCGGCCATTCCTCGTCGCGGACGCGCCGCGCGTGGCCGAGATTGAAACGCGCGGCGACTGGCTCGACGCGACGCTCTCGCCGGATGTACGCGCTCTGAGTCCGATTCAGCGCGCACAGCTCGCCGCGCATTGGGCGCGCCTCGGGCAGCTGGAGCACGCTTCGATTGCCGCCTTCGCGCGCTTCAATCTGCAGCTCCTCTCCCTCGGAGCACCCAGTGACTTGATCGACGCTTGTAACCGCGCACTCTCGGACGAAACGGCGCATGCGCGCATGTGCTTCGCGCTCGCGAGCGCCTACGGTGCGGCTCCTGTCGGCCCTGCTCGGCTCGACATCGAGCGCTGTTTCGAAGAAACCAGCCTGACCGCGATCGCCAAGCTCGTGCTGCGCGAGGGCTGTCTCGGCGAAACCGTCGCTTCACTCGAAGCCGTCGCAGCGGCCGAAGTTGCGACTGATCCTGCCGTTGTACAGGCGCTCGCCCGCATCGCCCGCGACGAACTCTGCCATGCCGAGCTGGCCTTCAAATTCCTGCGCTGGGCGCTGACCCAATCCTCGCCAGAGGCTCGCCACGAGCTCGCTTGCGAGGCTGCACAGCAGCTCGCCGACTTCGAGAGTGACGCCCGTCACGGCGAACGCACCCGCACCGACGATCGATTGGCGATGCACGGCCTGCTCGGCAGTGACGCGCTGCGCGCGATTCACCTCGCGGCCGCTCGTGACGTCGCGCGCCCGCTCTTGGCCGCGCTGTTCGACATCGAAGTATCGGGCGCCGCGTAGCTTCGCGGCACGCCACGTAGCCTGGTACATTACCGTTATGGCCAGGTTCCAGCAGCCCAAGACACCGCTCTCGGTTCAAACCAGTGCACTGAGAACGACGCTGCTGTTGTCGCTCGGACTTTCGCCGCTGGCTTGCGGTGGCAACGCGCTGATCGCATCGAGCGATGACCATGGCCGTTCGGCGGGAGCCGGCGCGGCGGGTCTTGGAGCCGCGACCAGCACCGGTTCGGCTGGCGCGTCGTCGATTGGCGGCTCGAGCTCCGTTGGCGGAGTGGGCCCGGCGCTCGGCTGTGAAAACCCGACGCTAGAGCCGGTAACGAAGCTAACCAGCTGCGCGAGTGGTCTCCAGCATCGAGCCGAGGCAACCGAGTGTACGTACAGGGACCCTCCTCCTCCAAGCGACGGCGGCGCTGGTGGCGAAGCGAGCGCGAGCGACTTCGTCGCCTGCCTTTCCACTGCCGACTGCAGCGCTTTCCATCTCGGCTGGTGCGACTTCAGCAGTCAGGCACGCGCGCGGTGTCGCCCCGGCTGTCTTACCGATGGAGACTGCAACGGCGGGGTTTGCGCGTGCGATGGGTTCACCCCGGGCCGCTGTACGGACGGAGATTGCCGAACCGACGCCGACTGCAAACCTGACGACTACTGCGTGCCCGTACCTCCGAGTTGTGACGGGCCGCCGACATTTCATTGCATTACCCTGAGGGATGAATGCACGAGCGACGCCGAATGCCAGACGGGCTGGGCTTGTCGGCTGGAAAATGGCCGGCACATTTGCGTCAGCAAGTCCGTTTGCGGCCGCCCGTTCCTGATTGCAGCTGCCGCGCGCGTGGCCGAGCTTGAAACGCGCAGCGACTGGCGCGACGAGACGCTCTCGCCAGACCTCCGCGATCTGAGTCCGATTCAGCGCGCGCAGCTCGCAGCGCATTGGTCAAGCCTCGGACAGCTGGAGCATGCGTCGATCGCCGCCTTCGCGCGCTTCAATCTGCAGCTCCTCTCCCTCGGAGCGCCTAGCGGTTTGATCGACGCTTGTAACCGCGCGCTCGCGGACGAAACGGCGCACGCGCGCATGTGCTTTGCGCTCGCGAGCGCCTACGGCGCGGCTCCTGTCGGCCCTGCTCGGCTCGACATCGAGCGCTGTCTCGAAGAAACCAGCCTGACCGCGATCGCCAAGCTCGTGCTGCGTGAAGGCTGTCTCGGCGAAACCGTCGCTTCACTCGAAGCTGTCACCGCCGCCGAAGCTGCCACTGATGCTGCCGTCGCGCAGGCGCTCGCCCGCATCGCCCGCGACGAACTCTGCCACGCCGAGCTGGCCTTCGAATTCCTGCGCTGGGCGCTAGCCCAATCCTCGCCAGAGGCTCGCCACGAGCTTGCTTGCGAGGCCGCGCAACAGCTCGCCGACTTCGAGAGCAACGCCCGCAACGGTGAACGCACCCGCGCTGACGCTCGCTTGGCGATGCACGGCTTGCTCGGCAGTGAGGCGCTACGCGCGATTCACCTAGCAGCCGTTCGTGACGTCGCGCACCCCCTCTTGACTGCGCTGTTCGAGTTCGAACTATCGGGCGCCGCGTAGCGACGCTCCTCCCCACCATGATCCGCGCGTCGCGCCGACTGTGCCGAACTGCGCCACGCACCCGCCCGTGCGCCCTGATTTTCTGGCGAGTTCCGGCCGTCGACAGGTGCGGCATGCAGCTTGCGTAGCTCGCTCGACATGGCGATATCTCGTCTTTCGAGGACTCCGCTCTCCGCTCAAACCAGCGCCCTACGCGCCACGCTACTGCTATCAATCGGACTTTCGCCGCTGGCCTGCGGTGGCACGGTCGTCACTGCGTCGGACGGCGACGGAGGTCATTCGACGCCAGGCGGCGCAACGTCGTACGGCGGTGTAGGCAATGGGGGCGGCGCGTGGATCGCGGGGGCGCCATCGAATGGCGGAGCGAGTTCAGGCGGTGCTCCTGCAAGCGGCGGAGCGACCTCTGTAGGTGGAGCGAGCCCGGTGCTTGCTTGTCCAAACCCGACGATCGACCCGAAAACCAAGCTCACGAGCTGCTCGAACGGACTCCGGCATCGCGCGCAGCCAACGACTTGCAGCTACACCAATCCCCCGCCCCTGAACGACGGTGGCGCTGGCGGCGAAGCTGGAGCGGCGGGCGCGCCCGGCTCCGTCGGTTGCTTCACCGATGCGGATTGCCGATCCGTATTGCGTGGCTACTGCGACAACACTGACCAGGTAGAACCCCAATGTCGCTCGGGCTGTCTCACCGACAGCGATTGCGACGGCGGCGTCTGCGCGTGCAACGGCATCGACTCAGGCCGTTGCACATATGCCGAATGTCGAACCGACGCAGACTGTGGGACTGACGGCTATTGCGCGCCCGAACCTGGTATTTGCGGCCCGGACACGTTTCACTGCATCACCCTGAAGGATGAGTGCGCCACGACCGCCGACTGCAAATTGGTGGGCGGCGTATGTCAGCTACAAAATGGCCGTCACGTGTGCCAAGGCAATGCAGTCTGCGGTCGCCCGTTCTTGATTGCCGACGCGCCGCGCCTGGCCGCGATCGCGGCGCGCGCGGATTGGCTGGACGCGACACTCGCGCCGGAGCTGGGCGATCTGACACCGGTTCAGCGCGCGCAACTCGCCGCACATTGGGCACGCCTCGGGCAGATGGAACACGCTTCGATTGCGGCGTTCGCGCGCTTCAATTTGCAACTCCTGTCCCTAGGTGCTCCCAGCGATTTGATCGAGGCGTGCAACCGCGCGCTGACCGACGAAACCGCTCACGCGCGCCTGTGCTTCTCGCTCGCCAGCGCCTATGGCGCCACCGCGGTAGGTCCGGCAGCGCTCGATATCGGGCGCTGTTTCGAAGAAAACGACCTGCTTTCGATCGCCAAACTCGTGCTGCGTGAAGGCTGCGTGGGTGAAACGGTCGCCTCGCTCGAAGCCATTGCTGCGGCCGAAGCTGCTTGCGACCCCGTGGTGGTGCGAGCGCTGACGCGGATTGCCCGCGACGAACTCAACCACGCGCAGCTCGCCTTCGAATTCCTGCGCTGGGCGCTGACGCAATCGTCAGCTGAGGTGCGCCAAGAGCTCGAAAACGAAGCCAACGAACAGCTCGCGCGCTTCGAGAGCGAAGTCCTCAACGGCTCACGCAATCAAACCGACGCTGCGCTCGCCCAGCACGGCTTGCTCGACGGCGATGCCCTGCGCACCATTCACCTCGCGGCCGCTCGCGACGTCGCGCGGCCGCTCTTGGCTGCGCTCTTCGGGGTCGGAGTATCGGGCGCCGCGTAAGGCGGCTGGAGCCGCGCTCGCACGTCCGGCAGCGGTCTGCGAACCAGCGCTAACCCTCGCGAATGTTCGAATGCTGAGCTCGAACAGCGAGCGCCTTCGAGCGACGCTCAGCTAGCGTGATGCGCTACACGGAGCCGCGCGCGGCGTCGTGGCAACGACCGCGTAATCGCCGACCTCCAAGTCGAAGGGCAATGCGACTCGGCCGTCGTACTTTCCGTCGGGGTCGGTGGCGAGCGCGCCGAGCCAATGCGAAGCGCCGGATTTGTCGCGCAGCGCGATATCCACACGCGAGTTCGCACAGACCCCGTGATCTCCGCGCGCGGTGCCGGTCACGTGAAAGCGGGCACCACGACGCAATTCGTGATCCTCACTGCTCACCGCGACTTCATTCTGGGGTTGGGTGTCGTCGCGCGGCGCGGGCGGCTCGGACGCTGCTGACGACGAAGGCTCGGCCGTGCGCGGCGTGCGCGCGCTGGGCGGCGTTCCGCTCGCCGCGGCTCCCGGTGAACCAGTGCGCGCTCCGCCCGGACCCGCAGCTTGCGCCGTCAGCGACTCACCCGCTTCGCTCCCCGGCGGCCATTGATAAGGATCCGCTGGCGGCTGATGTTGGTGCTCGCTCGAGTGCTGCTCATAGTCGAGGTGACTCGCGGCGCCGCCGAGATCGACTCGGTGCCAGGAGAAACCGTCCCAGACCTCAACCCAAGCATGCGCTTCGTTGCGCACCAAACGCGACGGAACACCGAGCGCGAGCGCCGTAATCACGAATGCGTACGCGCGATGCCGGCACACACCCTTTTTCGACAGTGACAGTTCGGAGTACAGCGCACTGCCCGACGACGCACGCGGTGAGTCATCCGAAGGCGCAAAGGTTCGGAAATAGTTGACCAGCGCGCGCACCGCGTCCGAAGGCCTTTGTGCCTGCGAAACCCCGGCAACGCGTAGCACCTCACTCGCGGCGCTGCGCGCCGAAGGCGGCAGCGGCGGCACACTGCGCGCGAGCTCCGCCCAAGAAACTTCACCGAACTCGGAACCAAAGACGCGCCGCGCGATCGAAAGCTCCATGACCAAGCGCACGCGCTTGCGCGCATCGCCGACGATGAACCAATTGTCCGCGCCATCGCGCTGCAGCTCGAAGCGCAGCGCAGGTTCTGCGCGCGCTACCAACACCCTCGCGCCGGGACCGACACTGGGAATACGCACCGGCACGCCAGGCACGATATCCACGAACAAATCCCCGTAGAATTGGTCGTCGTCCGGTCGAACCTCGCCACCGATCGGCAACGGCCGCAGCTGCTTGTCGTGAACGCTCAGTTCGAAGCCTTCATCCAAGCCGTCATAAGCGTAAAGCCGCTTGAACGGAGTGACCGCCGGAATGAACGGATCGTCGTAGCGCACGGCTTCGGGCCTCGAGGTATCGCGATCGATGCGATAGCTCGCGTCGATGCTATCCGGCGTCGCGCTGCCGCCATACGCCACCTGACTCGCGGCCGACGTGGTCCGCGGTTCGGTCGGCGCGGCGAGTACTCCGCTGCGCGTATCGATCGCAGCCGGCATGGTGCCGTCTTGCGTGGTCGCACCCATGCGCAAGTCCTCAGCCGCGTCGGGCGTGATGTACTCGTGCAACACCGGTCCGTCCGCGTGCGCCGGCAAGGCGAACGCGAGCACGGAGAGGGCGTAGATCCTGAGGCGAAAGCGCATGGCGAATGCTCGCCGTCAGCATACCACCAGCTGAAGAAGCTCGCTCACGCCGCTGCGGGTTCGGCCTGTCCGCGGCCCTCAGGGGAAGATCTGGACGCGAGCAAGGTGGAAGTGCGTGAGCTTGTGGACGCGCAACCGAACCCAACGCGCCTTCACCGGAGTGAAGCTCCCACGCCAAGTGGTCTTGAATTCGTCGTCCTTGCGGGCAACGGTCTTCCACTTTCGGTGATCCTCACTCACTTCGACAGTGAGCGGCACCGCGCGATCGGCACAACAATCCCGGCGGTTCTCGACCTGGACGGTCGAGAAACTTCGCTCACTGCCCAGGTCGAATTCGATCCACGGGTCGTTTTCTTGTTTGGTGCAAAAGAACGTTGAGGAGGTCTCGGAGCATTCCTGAGCCGGCGAGGTGCAGTTCAAGCTCTCATCCGTGAACTTCGAGCTGGTTCGCCAGGCTGCACCCCGAGCTAAGTCGCTGCGCGCCTCGCGCGTCCTGCGTTCCCAAATCGCGCCGGCGAAAACGACAAGCGCGAGCATGAACAACAACCCCAAGCGCCAAGTTCGCTGGAGCAGAACCAGATTCACGGCGCGAGTGGGCTCGTCAATCTTGACCAGCAGCGACTCTGCGAGCTTGCGTAGCTCTTTCGAGAGAGTCACCCGCTCGCTTTTCGGCAACTCGGCAAAGTAGACGAACGAGCCCTTGGAAAGGCTGGTCCGTAACAGCTCGGAACGTTCAGTGGGCGCTGCGGCTTGCAGCAGTCGGTCGTCGAGCGTGTCCCACACAGCCTCCACATAACTGCTGCCGACGCTTTCATCCGCGGGCGCCGCGGCGGCGCAAAGCGACCAGTAGCAAGACTGTCGGTACAGCTCACTGGCAGTCGCTTCTGCCAACGACTCCGCGCTTCGCGCTCCTCCCGATGCGTCGGCGCTGAGCGCGAGTTCAGCGCTGTTGAGCGCCATATTTGCGGCGTCGTGTGCGCGTTGCGCCAGCAGCTTTGCTCGCGCGCCGAGTTCTGCCAGGGACCGCTTCTTGTCGGCCAGCAGAGACCCGCGCCAGAACCACTCGAAAAAATGCTTGGCGCGCGACACCGGACGCCCGGGGCCTGGCGCGACTCGTTCTTGATTCGATTCTGGTTCGGCAGTAGTCACGACCGGGACGCAAGCAGAGTGTCAACCGCGGGTCAATAGGACGGGGCGAGCGGACACGCTCGGTGTGCTAGCCTCACTCAGTGCCTAGGGTTGCGCTGGCCGTCTCGCTGTTTTGGCTCACAGCATGTGTCGTCGGGCGGTCGTCACGACCTACTTCCACCCAAGCCGCGCAAGGTCCGAGTGCCGCCGCGGTGACCGGCGCGCCAGTCGTGCCGCAGACTGCGCCGGAAGCCGAAAATGATGCGCCGGGGCGATCCAGACCGGGGATGATCTGGGTCGCTGGCTATTGGCATTGGGACGGCGTGACGAACGTCTGGCAACGCGGACACTGGGAGCCGCAAGCCCGCTGAAAGACAGAGCGTTGCGTGCCCTCCGTCCAACGCGTAAGAAGTGAGCCCCGATGGCGGCACTTCAAGCAGCAGGCGCAACGCTCAGTTCGGTACCTCGTGAGCCCGGCCCGCTCGCACCCGGCGAACTCGCGCGCCGCTCGCTCGTCTGCATTCTACTACTCGCAGGCGTCGGCTTGTCGCTCTCGACGCTGTATTCGATGCTCGGCGTGGTCGCCGACCGACGAATACTGTTCCTAACTCAAAATTTTTCCGCCGCATCTAGCCCGTCGAAAGCCGGCGCGACGGCCCTCGCGCTTCTGCCTGCCGCGCTGGCTGCGCTAGCGATCCTGTGGCGGCGTGCGCGCGCGCTGCTGGTCGTCGAGTCCCTCGCCAAGCTCGCGTCACCACTACTGCTTGCCTTTGCGCTACCCGGTTTGTTCGCCTGGCAACTCGCGCAGCAGCGTCCTGTCGCGTACCTGGTCTTGTTGGCTGGCTTTGGACTTTCACTCGAGCGATTGCTGCGCATCTGCTTTGGCGAAGTTGCCATGCTAGCCCAAGGTTCGCTGCCGAGTCCCCGTTGGCTGCTTTCGCAACCGGGCGTCGCGCGCCGCGCGAACGTGCTCGCAGCGAGCGTAGTCGTACTCGCTGCCGCCGCCTATGCGGCCTACATGAGCTTTTACACGATTCGCCATCATCACTTGATTGCGACGACCGCCTTCGATCTCGGCATTTACGACAGCATGATATTCAACGCCATGAAAGGACACTTCTTTCAGGCGCCAGTGCTGTATGGCCCCGGCAAGTTCAACTCGCTATCTGGTCATGCAGAGTACGTAGTTCCGCTGTTTGCTCTGTTCTACGCGATCAAACCAGGTGCGGAAACGTTGCTGGTCATGCAGGCAATCGCGTTCGGAGGGGCTGCCATCCCGCTGTACATGTTCGCGCGCACGATGTTGAGCCGCCTCACCTCGATGCTACTGGCGCTGAGTTACTTGCTGTTCGCGCCCCTGCATGGCCCGCAGTTCTACGACTTTCATTGGTTGCCCATGTGCATTCCAATGTATTTCTTCTTGTTCTACGCGATTGCCACACGCAAGAACTGGCTCGTCTATTCGATGGTCATCTTGCTGTTCGCGTTGCGTGAAGATCTCGCGATCGGCCTGGCTTGCCTCGGTGCATTCCTGTTCCTGAGCGGGACCCGAGTGCGTTTCGGCCTCGGACTCGCCTTCGTCTCGGCAGTCTGGTTTGCGATCAACAAGTTCGTGATCATGCCCTGGGCGGGGAGTTGGTGGTTCGAAAACCTCTATTCGGAACTGTTTGCGGACGGCAAAGCCAGCTACGGAAACGTGATCAAGACTCTGGTCTCCAATCCGTTCTTCGCCTTGTCGACTCTCGTGCGCGGGGCGAAGTTCAATTATCTGCTGCACATGCTGGCGCCACTCGTGTTCTTGCCGGTGCGCCGGCTCGGCTTCTTGCTGTTGTTCTTGCCGGGTGCCTTCCTCACGTTGCTGACCACCGGCTACGCACCCACGATTTCCATCGCCTTCCAATACACCAGCCACTGGATTCCGTTCTTGTTCGGGGCGAGCGCGCTCACCCTGCACCTCATGCGTCGAGGTGAGCAGGGCTCGCTGCGGGTGGCGGCAGCAATCACCGCATCGTGCGTCACCATGTTGAGCCACAGCTATAATTTTGGCGCTCTGCTCCAGCACGAGAGCTTCGTCGGGGGTTTCGGACACGTACAATTCGAGATGAGTGACACCGCGCGAAAACGCTACGAAGATCTGCGCCGCGTAGTGAGCCACATTCCGCCGAACGCGAGCGTGGCCTCCACGGAGTACATGAGCCCGCACGTGTCGGCCCGACTGCAGTCGTACGTCTTTCGCTACGACGTGGGACCGGTGGACTACATTTTGCTCAGCGACGCCGAAATGAGCTTCGACCTTCGGCGCGCATTGACCGACAAATTCCGCAAGTATGGCTACGGGCTCGTGGCCAAGGGTCAAAAGGAATTTTACTTGTACAAGCGCGGCTTCGTCAGCCCTGAAACTGCCGCCGCAAACCAACACCTCGGCATTCGCGTCGACCCCTGATTCACCGGGAAATCCGGCATTACTGAGGTTTCTGCGGCCGCTCTTCCCGTTTCGATACTCTTCCCCTATACCTCTGCGCGATGTCTCGACCTACCCTGACCCTGGTGATCCCGATCTTCAACGAAGAGCAGGTGATCCCCGAGCTCGATCGCAGATTGCGAGTGGTACTCGCATCCTGGGGCGAGAAAATCGAGTCATGGGAGGTGGTGTTCGTCAACGACGGCTCGCGTGATCGTTCGTTCGAGCAACTCAAGGGTTTGGCCAGCGCGGAGCCACGTTACAAAGTCATCTCTTTCGCCCGCAATTTCGGGCATCAGATGGCCATCACTGCAGGCATGGACCGCGCAGAGGGCGAGGCCGTCGTGATCATGGACGCCGATTTGCAAGATCCGCCCGAGGTCGTGGCCGAGATGATCGACCGTTGGCGCGAAGGTTTCGACGTGGTGTATGGCGTGCGCCGAAAGCGCATGGGTGAGACCGTGTTCAAGAAGGTCTCGGCTGCGCTCTACTATCGCATCCTTCGCGCCATGCTGGGCGGCGTGTCGATCCCGGCGGATGCCGGTGACTTCCGCTTGCTGTCGCGCCCCGTGGTGCTCGCCATGCGTGCGCTCCGCGAACGCCATCGTTTCGTGCGCGGCATGGTCGCGTGGGTTGGCTTCCGCCAAACGGCAGTTCACTACGACCGCCCCGGGCGCTTCGCAGGCGAGACCAAGTACCCGCTGAAGAAGATGGTGAAGTTCGCGATCGACGGGATTACGTCGTTCTCCGTCGTCCCGCTACGCTTCGCGACCTGGCTCGGCGTGCTCTCGGGTGCTGCAGCGCTGGTCACTGCCGCCTGGGCCGTCTACACGAAATTTTTCGCGGCAGGCGTCGTGCAAGGCTGGACGACGATCATCATCGTCGTCGCGCTCGGCTTCTCCGCGCAGCTGATCATGACCGGTATTCTCGGTGAGTACGTCGGGCGGATCTACGAAGAGATCAAGCGACGACCGCTGTACATCACTGCCGAAGAGCTGAACGTGCACGAGCCTTCAGCCGATCGCCCCGCGAGTGACTGAGCCTCGGCGCATGTTGATTCCGCGCTTGCGCAACGACTATAGCGAGCTTCCTCGCCTGGCTACGGCTTTGGCCACGCTGTCGGCGGTTGGCTTCTCGCTCGTGCTGTGCGCGCAAATCTCGTGGATGCAGCTCTCCCCGCGCAGCAGCTACGTGCTTTCCAACGTGCTCGGGGCGCCCGCTAGAAACCTGCTTTTGTCGACGCTCGGGGCCGGGATCTTTTTGCCAGCGCTGGCTGGTCTCTTGCTGCTTTGGCGGCGGGGCGCGCGTGGCCTCGAGCAGCTCGAATATCTGGCGACTCTGCTTTCCCCCCTTGCGCTGGCCTGCATCATGCCGGGCTTGTTTTTGAGCCAGGTTGCCCAAACCAAACCGCTCTTTTACTTGGTGGTGCTGTCCGCGGCCGGTTTGGTCACGCGTGCGCTGGTCGGCGCTTCCGTGCGCGCACGGCGCGCGCGCATCGACTCGCTGCACGGCTCGAAACCACGTGCCCTGCCGCGCGTCGTTGCTCGCCTCGGAGGTCAACTGCCAAGCGGCACCGCGCTCTTGTTCGTGTCCTTCGTCGCGGCGCTCTTTGCTTGGTATTTCGCACGCACGGCGGTCACGCACCACCGTCTGATTCTAACTACCGACACCGACCTGGGCATCGCCGAGAATCTCATGGCGAACCTGGCGCATGGCAACGGGTTCCACGCGCCCGCGAACTTCGGCACGTTGCCGGGGAACTACCTGAGCATTCACGCCGACTATGTCGCGTTGCTCTTCGTTCCTCTCTATCGTCTGCTCCCAAACGCCGAGACGCTGCTCTGGCTCCAAGCCGCGTTGGCGGCGCTCGCGGTCGTTCCGCTGTTCTTGCTGGCTGCCCGGTTGCTCGGGCAGGCCGCTGCGCTGTGGGTGAGCGCTGCTTACCTGCTCCTCGCACCGCTGCACAGTGCACTGGCCTACGGCTTCAGTTGGCTGCCAGCGTTTTGCCTGTTCTCGTTCACGCTCTATTACGCGGTCATTTCCGAGCGCCGCTGGCTGATCGCGCTCGCGCTGCCGGCGCTGCTCGCATGCTCCGACGCGGGCCCGTTCGGAGTATTGGCGCTCGGGCTGTTTCTGATTACCTCTCGCAAGCAAACCGGCCTCGCCGTGATCATGTGTTTGCTCGCGGTGTGTGTGTTTGCGATCGACGTGCGCTTCGCGTTGCGAGCTGGTGACGAGCGGCTGCCGCCCGTCGCACTCGGCGTCCGTACTTTGCTGCGCAATCCGATCTATTTCGTGCTCGATCTCGCGCGCGCGACGAAGCTCGCGGCCATGCTGCACGCGCTCGCGCCCTTGGCCTTGGCGCCACTTGCGCCGTTGAGTTCATTACCGCTGCTCCTTCCAGGCCTGTTCTTCTCCTCGGGCAGCGCTGAGTTTTGGCCCGGTTCCCCACAGGCAGCGCACGACCAGCTGCTTTGGATCCCCGGCTGTCTGCTTTCGCTCCTGATCGCGCTGAGCCGACTGCGCGACTCAGCGCGACCGCACCCGCTATTTTGGGGCAGCGTGGTCGCGGTAAGCCTAGCGTCCTTGAGCCACAGCTACAATTTCGGCTTTCTGCTCCACGCAGACGCACTCCAAGATGGCAGCAGAAATGGCCAATTCAAGCTCAAGCCGGACGACAACCGTCGTTACGCCGCGCTGCAAAACGTGATCCGCCAGATCCCGCCAGCGGCCAGCGTCGCAGCTACGACGTTCATGCTTTCTCACGTGTCGAGCCGCACTGAAGCGTTCGATGCGCGCCGCCCGTTCGGGACGCCAGACTACGTGTTCTTCAGCACTCGTGAGCTATCGGGTCCTGCGCGGACCGCGATCTCGACGACGCTATCCCACGGCTACGCGTTGGCGGCTCATGCCGAGGAATTCTACTTGTTCCGACGGGCGGCCGAGACGCCAGAGACGAGCCAAGCATTGCGCTCGCTCGGACTGCTGAGCGCCCAGTAAGAGCCCGCGGCGGCCCGGCTGCTGGGCAACAGTTGATGTACAGAGATTGAATCACGGGTCGAAGTACATCGGACGAGTCGACTGCCTGCAAATCACAATGGTGAGCTGGGCGACGTCGCTCGCAATTTACCGCACCCACTGTCGTGCAGACGCGGAGGCGAAGTGAGCAGCCAACCGGCGACAGCCGCGGGGAGACGAAGGAATGTGACGCGGACGAGGCACGCCCGAAGCGTGTCCAGCGCTTGCTTGACGCCCGAGGTAGCGCGCGGTTATATGCGCGACGCATGCCGCTCGCTCGATCGCCGGTGCTTCGCTATTGGGGAATAGCGACCGTTTTTTTTTGCTCTGGCTAGGCAGCGCCGGCTGCCGGATTAAAAGTCCAAAGCCGTATTGGATTCAGACGCACGGCGGTGCCCTCGGAGGTCGAATCGTCGGTTGGCACGGCGGGGTTTTGTTGCTGGGCGGCGATCAACACCTGTGGACCTATCCCGGCAATTGGGCACAGCCCTGGGCTCCCAAAGAGCAGACGCACAACTTGCGTGCAATCACCGCCGCGAACGCAGTCGCGTATGGCTTGTTCAGTGATGGCCGGGTCGCGCGTCTGAATGGCAGCTGGTTGCCGAATGCCACCGGCAGCTGGTCGCCGATCGAAGGCTCGGCCGCTTGGGGCGCTTCTGAACTCGGCATGACCCAAGACGGGCATCTGCTCGTCATCGCCAACGGCAAACTGCGCGCTTTCGAACACAATACGCTGAGGACGCTCGACTGTGATGCTATCGATCCGGTTGCGGTCGCCGGCACGGTGGGAGAGGGCGCCTTCGTGCTCGACAGCGCGGGCGCGCTCTATTTCAACGGCGATGGGCGCTGCGACAAGGTCCCGGCGCCCGCGCCGCTGCGACGCATCGCCGCCACCTCGGCACGCTTGCTGGCCGTCGATACGGAAGGTTTGGTTTGGCGACGCCGCGAGAATGTTTGGAGTCGCTTGCCGGCGCCCGTCAAATATCAAATTGGCCAGGCTCCGGCAGTCAAGCAAGCACAAGACGTGGCCGTGAGCCCGTATAGCAGCTGGCTCGCTGATACCGAAGGCGCGGTCTTCATCTTGTCGGACGAAACATGAGCACCGAAGTAACTTGGGAACTCGCGCTGATCCGCAGCTGGCGCAAGCTGGCGCTGATTTGCGCCGCAACGCTGAGCGTCGCCTCGACAGCGTGGCAACTGACGTATCGCAAATTCGTCTATGACTTCGTCTTCAACCCGAATTGGGTGAATCCCGAATCGCTTCCGGCGCGGCAAGCGTTCCTTTCATTCGTCGCGGTCGCTGCGGTCGGGGCGGCGCTCCTCTCGGCACGCGCCTTGATTCAAGCCCGCCGCGGTCGCACGACCTGGACGTTCCATCGCGAAGCTTTTTTCGCGAGTCTGTTCGTTTTGCCGGTGCTCGCCCTCCCAGAAGTCGAGTTCCAGCACCCGATTTTCACCGCGTTGCTGATCCTGGTGTTCAGCTTGGCAGTGTCCTGGCTCGTCACCCGTGAAACCGAAAATCTGCGCACGTTACCTGACCTAACGCAGCGGCAAGCCCACGTGTTGGTCGGCCTCGGTTACGCAACGTTCGTCGGCGTGATCGGCTTCATCAGCTATTGGCGCTTCATCACCTTTCACGCGGAGGTGTGTGACGCTTCTTACGAGATCAATTCGGTCGCGGGCATCGTCCGACACGGCTATCCGACGCTCTCCGTCGCCGCGTTTTTCTTCGACGGCAAGCCGCTCCCCGGCCCTTACTTCGTCAATCACGTCCCGCTTTCGGAGTATCTGTTCGCGCCCTTTTTCTTCGTTTACCGCCACGGCAGCAGCGTGGTTTGGGCGCAAGCGGTGGTGATGGGCGCCGGCACATTTGGCGCCTACTTGATCGGCTACAAGTGGTTGCAGAGCCGAATCGGCGGCGTGTTGGCTGCCTTTTTGTACGTACTCACCCCGAGCGTCCAAGGCTTTTGCCTGCACGATATTCACGCGAACATCGTGACCATCCCGCTGATCATGTTGGCGGTCGGCTTCATGGAGGTCGACCGCTACAAGACCGCGTTCTTGTTCGGGTTGATGACTGCAGCCTCGCGTGAAGAGACGCCGGTGTACGCGATCGGCCTCGGCTTGTACTGGATGTTTTCGACCGAGGACCGCCGTCGCTTCCGCTACGGCCTCGCACTCGTCTTGATCTCCGGTGCGCTCGAAGTGTTCTTCTCCGCGTATCTGATGCCTCATTTTGGTGGCCAGCCCCGCATGGACCACTTCAATCTGTTCTTCTTCAACGCGCGCAATGGCGGCAGCCTGATTGCGGCTTTGCTGCTCAACCCATTGGGCGCGCTGATGTCTTCCAGTGCGGAAGTCAAACTCGAATACTTCGCGATCACGCTGAGCGCAGTTGGCGGCTTGGCGCTGTGGGGCTGGCGAGCGGGTTGGTTCCTCGTGCCCATGGTGCTGCTATTGGTGCCTGCCGGGAATCCGACGTTCTTCTCACTCGGCGTGAATTACAGCGCGCCGATCGTCCCCGCTGCGTTGATGATGAGCCTCGCCGGCATTCGTCATTTCTGGTTCGGCCCCACTGGCACGGAACCAGAAGCCACCAACCTCCAGCGCCGAAAGCGAATCCGAGTGGGCAGCTATGTTTTGGCGAGCGCGCTGCTCTCCAACTACCTCTACGGCAACATTGCCTCGAAGACTTACAAGCTCGAGTACGGCCAGTCGCCACTTCGCCGTGAAAACCAGCGCAACTACCGCGACATCATCGGCTACGTCGATACGCTTCCGCCCTTCGGCAACGCTGAACGGTTGATGTGGGAAGTCATCGATAAAGTCCCTAAGAACGTCCCGGTCCTGACCAGCTGGGCCATCAACCCCCAATTCGCTCACTACGACGTCGCGCTCACCTTTGGCTACTCGGGGGGGAACCCCAGTCCGGAGGAGCGAGTCAAGTACGTCATCGTCGACAAGCTGCCCGCTTTCCAAACCGTCACCGAGCCGGACATCGCCAGACTCCGACGTGACACCAAACGTTGGAAACTGTTCTACGAAAACGCTTCCGGCGTCGTCTTCGAACGTTTGCCCAATTAAAGAGCCGCGGCGAAGCCCGCGCCGCGGTCAGATCCGAGAGGGGGCGCTCGCATTCCAGCATCGCACCTCGGTGTGCGAGCCGTATCCTCCCTGAACGAGCGCACGAAGCGCCCGAGTGCAACGCTATTCAGAGCCGCGCGGCGGCGTACCCGGTGGCTCGATGTTTACCAGCTTGGTGACGACGAACTGCGGGCGCTGCTTCACTTCTTCGAAAATCTTACCGATGTATTCGGCAATGAAGGCCAGGCTCATCAGGTTGATTGCCCCGAGAAATAGGCTGATCACGATCACCGTCGCGAAGCCCTGTGGAATTTCCGGGTGTAAAATACGGCCGATGATCTGAGCGAACGCTGCCAGCACCGCGAGGAAGGACACGAACAGCGCTCCGAGCGCGATCATCTCCAGCGGTACGTAAGAAAATGAAAAGATGCCCTTCTTCGCCCAGCGCAGGTTGGCGAGAAAGTTGTTGGTCGAACGACCAAACATACGCTCGGGGCGCAAGTACGGCACACCAATCTGTTTGAAGCCCGCCCAAGCGCGGAGCCCGCGCACGAAGCGATCTCGCTCGGGCAGGCCGTTGAGCACCGTGATCACCTTGCGATCGATGAGCGAGAAGTCCCCCGCATCCACCGGAACGCGAACGTACGCCATCGTCTGGAATAGGCGATAAAAGCCCTTGTAGCCGAACTCGAGCAAACGCGGCATCTCGCGCCGCGTGCGCACGCCGTACACGACATCGTAGCCTTGCAACCACTTCTCGTGAAAGCCTTCAATCAGCTCCGGCGGATCCTGAAGATCTCCGTCGAGCAGAATGCAGGCGTCACCAGTGGCCAGCTGCATGCCGCTGGTGAACGCGTTCTGCGAGCCGAAGTTGCGACTGTGGGTGATGCCCTTGATCCTGGGTTCGGCGGCTGCCAACCGTTCGATCACCGCTTGTGTGTCATCAGGACTGCCGTCATTGACGAAGATGATTTCGTAGTCGACGCCGATCTTCTCGAAGGTCTTTTGCAGCCGTTCGGCCATGAACGGGATGGCTTGCTCGTCCTTGTAGCAGGCTGCAATCGCGGTCAGCGTGCGCTTGGCTCGAGGCAGCTCACTCATGACGCACGCAGGCAGGCTTGGACTAGCGACACGAGCGCATCTGGAGTGAGCTGGTCTTGTTTCATGTGGAACGCGGCGCTGCCATAGCGTTGATCGGGTCGATAGCTCGCGCTCATGAGTGAAAAGCCGGACAGCGGCGGCAATGCGAACTTGAGGGATTCACCCATGCCTCCCGCGGCGTAGTGTTCCTCGATGAAGATCACGTTCTTGGTCGAAAGTACGCTGGCCATGAGCTCGGAGTCTTCGCTCAAGAGAAAGGGAAATCGGGCGATTCCGAAGACGTCCACATTCTCGCGGTCGAGACCGTGGCTCGCAAGTGCACGCAACGCGACATGCACGGCATGCCCGGCGCCGATCACGGTCAAGCCCGGTTTGCTGCGATCGGCGCGCGTGGCATACGAGCGTGTCAGCGTGACCGGATGTTCCGAGAGTGGCGTGCGCTCGGTATTGAAGGCAGACACGGCGAGGCGCAGGTAGGACGGGCCCATGAGTTCGCTCATCAGCGCAACCGCCGCAGCCACCTGATCGTTCGCGCACGGGAACAGCAGCTGCATGTTCGGAAGCGCCTTCAATACGGCTAAATCTTCGAGTGCGTGATGGCTAGAACCCATGATCCCATAGGTGTAGCCGCCACCATTGCCGACGATGCGCACCGGCAATCGGTGTAGGCAAACGTCATTTCGAATCTGTTCCAAGCAGCGGTAGCTCACGAACGGAGCAATCGAATAAACCCAGGGGCGCATGCCGATCAGCGCGAGACCCGCGGCCAGACCAATCATGTTCTGTTCCGCCACACCGGCATTGATGAAGCGCTTGCCAAACTTGACCACGAACGCTTCGAGCGCGTTGAAGCCGAGATCGCCAGTAATGAACAGCGCGTCGGCATCGCGGTCGAGCGTGGTCTCGACCGCTTTGACGAAGTCGACCCTCATGCGGGCAGCTCTCTCTCGCACTGATCGAGCTCGGAAATCGCTTGCTGATACTGAGCTTCGTTCATTGGCCAGTAGTGCCAATCTACCGTATTTTCCATGAAGCTGACGCCCTTGCCCTTCACCGTCCGGGCAATGATGCAGCGTGGACGGTCGGACGCCGGCGCCGCGAGCGCTGCGTTCAGCGCGTCGTAATCATGGCCGTTGCACTCGCGCACTTCGAAGCCAAAAGCCTGCCACTTCTTGGCGAAGGGCTCGAGCGCGAGCACCTCCTCGGTGCGCCCGAAGGCTTGAATGCCATTGGCATCGATCAGCACCGTCAGGTTGATGAGCCGGTGGTGGCTGGCAAACAATGCCGCCTCCCAAGTCGAACCTTCGTTGCATTCACCGTCAGAGAGTAGACAAGCCACACGGCTGTCCGTTGCTCGCAAGTTCGAATAGCCGTACGCCATACCTGCCGCGATCGGCAAGCCGTGGCCAAGCGAACCAGTCGCGACTGAAATGGCGGACAGCCCCCGCGGTGCGGGGTGCGCGGGCAAGAACGCATCGTCCTGGTAGTAAGCGGAAAGCTCGGCATCGGAAAGCATTCCGAAATGGTGCAACGTCGCGTAGAGCGCTGACGCACTGTGCCCCTTGCTCAATATGAACTGGTCGTGCTGGCGCAGCCACGTGCCGTACAAGCAAGCCAAAATGTCTATGGCCGACAAGCCACTGCCGATGTGACCCGAACGCGCTCCGAAGTGCATGCGCAAAAATTGCCGGCGAATGGCCAACGCAGCGCGCGCAACCGACTTCAGCGGCTCACTCATCGCCGAGCCAGCACCGTGTTTGCGCGGCCCTCTGCGACCAAGGCCGGGTTCTCGTCGATCCAGCGCGCCGTCGCCGTAAGCCCCTCCCGAAGCGACGTCGTGCTACGCCAACCGATGTCTTGTGCTGCTTTAGCGGGATCTGCGAACCAAGCGGGGTGATCCCAGCTGCGATCCGGCATGCTGCCCCAGGCCGGCAGCGCCTGGATGTCGAAGAGTTCGCGCACGAGCTGCACCAACTTCGCCAGCGTCGTTGCGACGCCGCTGCCTATGTTCAACACGCTCCCCGGCTTCAACCCGGGTGCGTGGGAAAGCACGGCCTCGAACGCGCGCACGGCATCCACGACGTACACGAAGTCACGCGAGATCTCGGGGTTGACCAAGGGCGGTAGGAGTCCCTCGCGCGCGTGGCTCAAGAGGGTCGGAATCAAGCGACTGAAATCTTCATAAGGGCCATACACCGAATACAAGCGAAGCACGAACGCGGGGACGCCGTACTTCTGGGCGTACAGTCGCACGAGCTGAGTCGCCGCGACTTTGGACACGGCGTAATCGCTGTCAGGTTCGAGCGCAGCATGCTCACTCGGCGCACTACAGTTGAAGCCGTACTCGGAAGAGCTGCCCGCTTGTACGAAAGCCTGAAAACCCGGGACGTTGCGCACCGCCTCCAACAAGTGACGGACGGCAACCAGATTGACGTCGAAGATGCGTTGCGGCTCGACCTGCACCGAGTATGCGCCGTAGGCCGCGCAATTGTAGACCGCGAGCGGTTGCACCCGTTCGATGAACGCGAAGACCTCGCCCTGTTGGCGCAAGTCTAGCTGCTGCAACTCGATGTTCGGCATGCTGCGCGTTCGCCAACCGACTCCAGAGGGGCTATCGATGCCGATGACGCGCCCGCCGCGCGCGGCAACCGCAAGGGCGAGGTTGGCCCCGACGAAGCCCGAGCACCCGGTGATGATCACCGGACGTGTTCGGCTACCCGACATCAACGTCGCACTGTGCACGGGCTCATGTGCCGGCTGAACCTAGCTCGGGCGATCCAGATCGTCAACGCGTCCACCGACGCCGGCAAAGCAGCTACAGTCGACGAACGAGCGGAGAACGAGCGTGGCACGGTCGAAACGAGTCAACATGGCGGAGCGTTCGGGCGACAGGTGGCGCCCCCCCGCTCTCGAGCCAGGGCAAAGCGCGTTCGGACGTGCGCTCGCGGCCGTGCGGCGCTACTTCGATCTCCAAGCTGGATCTATCTGGACCGACGTGACCGACGAAGCGCGCGCTTGGAGCGGCAAGCTCGTCGACGTGGGCTGCGGCGCGCAGCCCTACCGCGCGCTCCTACCAGCAGGCGTTCAATACCTGGCGCTCGATTTCGAGAACGCTGAAGAAGCGTTCGGGTACTCCCCGTCAGACGTCATCCACTTCGACGGCGGTCGATGGCCCGCGGCCACCAACAACGCAGACGTCGTCCTGTGCACGGAGGTGCTGGAGCACGTGCTCGATCCGGCGCTGATGCTGGGTGAAGCCTTCGCTGCACTCAAGCCCGGCGGGCAATTGCTGCTCACCGTTCCATTCGCTGCACGCTGGCATTTCGTGCCGCATGACTATTGGCGCTACACGCCCTCGGGTTTGAAGCACTTGCTCGAGACGGCGGGTTTCGGCGACGTGATCGTGCGTGCGCGCGGGGATGCTCTGACCGTTGCCTGCTACAAAGTGCAAGCGCTGCTATTGCCGTTCCTGATGCCGCAGCGAGCGAGCTCCGCCAAGGCACTTTGTCTGCGTTTTCTGGCCAGCCCCAGCATCCCGCTCTTCGTGGCGTTAGCCGTAATCGGCAATTGGTCACTCCACGGGGAAGGCGGCGACGACTGCCTCGGGTACACGGTCACAGCGATGCGCCCCATGCGAGCGCCCTCACCAGCCATGAAGTCTCCGTGACCAGCACGCGCTTCCACTTCGATCTCGTGATGCGTGTCTGCCCGGGGTGCGGCGCCGACGACTGCGAACCGTTCGCGGAAGCGAACATCGACCCGGCGGCGCTGAATGCGTTCGCGTTCGCTGCGCGCAAGCTGCCGGAGTACATGCATTACGCGCTCGTGGTCTGTCGGCAATGCGATCTCTTGTTCGCGAACCCGGCGCCGGATCGAAAGCCGCTGGAGAACGCCTATCGCGACGCCGCCTTCGACGCCGCGACGGAATCGCATTGTGCAGCCGAGACGTACGCGAGCTACTTGCCGCGCATCACAGCCCAATTACCCAGCCGAACTGGCGCGCTCGACATCGGCACCGGGGACGGCGCGTTCTTGGAACGACTGCAGCAGCACGGATTTGTCGACGTCATCGGTGTCGAGCCATCAGCCGCGCCGGTCTCCGCAGCGCAACCGGCAATCCGCCAGCTGATTCGCCACGCTCCTTTTCGGAGCGCGGACTTTGCCGGTGAGAGCTTGGCTCTGGTGACCTGTTTTCAGACCATCGAGCATGTCTACGAGCCGCTCGCGTTGTGCCAAGACGCTTTCCGCTTGCTGCGTCCGGGCGGCGCGCTGTTCATCGTGTGTCACAACCGGCGCGCGCTCTTGGCGCGCGCGCTGGGCATGAAGTCGCCCATCTTCGATATCGAGCACCTGCAGTTGTTTTCACCGCGTAGCATGCAAGCGTTGCTGAAGCGTGCCGGCTTTTCTCGGGTAGAGCTCGAGCGCGTCGTCAATCGCTACCCGATTGACTATTGGGCCAGGCTTTCGCCCATTCCTGGTCGACTCAAACCGCGCGCACTCGAATTGCTTCGCTCGAGCGGGCTCGGTCGCTTGCGCTTGGCTGCTCCCGTGGGCAACCTGGCCGCAATTGCCTATAAATAGCCCGAATTTACGGCAGCTTTGGTTGCGGGGGCTTTTGAGCTGGCGTAGAACACCGCGGCACCATGCAGCTAAGTCCAAACGACGACGTCCGCCGTCAAAAAGAGGCTGAATTTCACGATCAATGGGCGGCTGATGTCGACCTCGATCAAACACTGGTCGACGAGACGTTCACCGCCACCACCGCGATCGAAAATCAGTTCGTACTCGAGCAATTCGGGGACGTGCGGGGACTGCGTGTGCTCGACTACGGCTGCGGCGCGGCCGAGGGCGGCATCTTCCTCGCCAAGCGCGGCGCGAAGGTGGTCGCTATCGACGTTTCGCCGGGCATGCTCGAGCTGGCGCAAAAGCTGGCGAAGAAACATGGCGTCGAGATCGAGACTCGCGTCGTCGCAGGCGACTCGATTCCCGCCTCGACCAATGAGTTCGATCGCATCTACGGCAACGGCGTGCTGCACCACGTGCCGCTCCAAACCACGATCCCGGAGCTTGCGCGAATCATGAAGCCCGGTGGCCGCGGCTGCTTCATCGAGCCTCTGCCGTACAATCCTGTGATCAACGTGTATCGAAAGATCGCGGAGCAAGTGCGCACGCCGGACGAACACCCCATCTCGTTCGGACAAATCGAGCAGTTCAAGTCGTCCTTCGGCGACGTTTCGCACCGCGAGTTTTGGCTCACGACCCTCGCCGTGTTCTTGAAGTTCTTTGCCTGGGATCGCGTGAATCCGAACAAAGAGCGCTACTGGAAGAAGATCTATACGGACGCCGTACAGCTGGCGCCCTTCTTCGACCCGCTGAAGAAGCTCGACGAGCAAATCTTGACGCGCCTGCCGCTGCTCGGCAGGCTGTGCTGGAATACCGTGATCACCGTCTCGAACCCGCTGAACAAATAGTGGCAAACGAGCCGAGCAAGCTGCGAACCTACGCACCACGGATCATCATTTCGTTGGCAATCGCGGCAGCCTTCGTTTGGCTGTTCCGCCGCGGTGGCCTGCCCTTGATTCCGCCAGCAGAAACGCTGGCCGCGCTTCAGCCCGCGACGGTCGCGGCCTATGCCCTGTTCATCGCCTTCGGCACTTATTTGCGCGTTCATCGTTGGGTGCCGTTGCTGCGCGCCGTTGCGCCGGACATCTCCGAGCGGCGCGTGGTGGCGATCGGTTTTATCGGCATCGCGACGATCATGTTCGCCCCGCTGCGCATGGGTGAAGCCGCGCGCCCGTACCTGCTCGCACGCGACGGCAAAGTGACGTTCTTTCAAGCGTTGGGCGCCGCGGGCGCAGAGCGCGTCATTGACGGCCTGGTGCTCACCGTAACGGCCGCACTCGCCTTCGCACTATCAACGCCCATCTCGCCCTTGCCCGATCACTTGGGTGACGTGGCGTTACCCGTCTCGATCATTCCGCGGGCAATTTATGTGGCTGCAGTGGTGTTCAGCGGTGGGGCCTGCGCTTTGACGATATTTTACGTGGCTCGCGCTTTCGCGCACAAGGTCACCATGACTTTGCTCAGCCCCATCTCCGTCAAGCTGGCGACCTTCGTGACCGGAACTCTGGAGCGCCTGGCGGATGGCCTCAACGTGCTCGGCTCACCCGGCAATCGGCTGCGCTTCTTCGTGGAGACGCTGCTGTATTGGCTGTGCCAGTTCATCGCCCAGTGGTTCTTGATGCGCGCCTGCGGCATCGACGGCTCCGTCGTTCAAGCGGCCGTTACGCTGGGTGTGCTCGGTTTGGGCGTGATCGTGCCGGCTGGGCCGGGTCTGTTCGGCGCGTTCCAGATCGGTACCTACTCCGGACTAGCACTTTACTTTCCGCTGACGGTGCTGCGCACCTCGGGCGCCGCGATGGCGTTCGTCAGTTACGCAACTCAGCTCTTGGCCATGTTGCTCGTGCTCGGACTCGGCTTCTGGATGCTCGGCCGCCACAAGCAGCCCGTCCCGGTGGGCGCCGAACGAGCCTAGACGCGCCATCAGCCGCGATCAGCGTAGTTCCTGTCGATCCACTCGCGGTACGCGCCGCTCTTCACGCGCGCGACCCACTCCGGGTGTTCGAGGTACCAACGCACGGTAGAGAGCAGCCCACTATCGATGCCGTGGCGCTGTGACCAGCCGAGCTCGCTTTTCAGCTTGCCGCAGTCGATCGCGTAGCGCGCGTCATGCCCAGGGCGATCGGCAACGAAGGTGATCTGCCGACGCAGCGCCTCGGCGTCACGCCCTGTGACAGTGGCAAACACGTCAATCAGCTTGTGGAGCAGGGCGAGGTTGGTCCACTCCGCTTCACCGCCGATGTTGTAGGTCTGCCCGCTCTGCCCGCGCTGCACGATGGCCCAAATCGCTTCAACGTGGTCGTCGACGTATAGCCAATCACGAACGTTGGCGCCGGTGCCGTACACGGGAAGCGGCTTGCCGTCGCACAGGTTCATGATCATCAGCGGAAGCAGCTTTTCCGGGAATTGGTACGGGCCGTAGTTATTGCTGCAGTTGGAAAGCGTGGTCGATAGTCCGTACGTGCGCGCGTACGCTCGAACCAAGTGATCAGAAGCAGCCTTCGATGCCGAGTAGGGCGAGCTCGGATCGTAAGGGGTGGTCTCGTGGAACGAACCGGTGGGACCCAGCGACCCGTACACCTCATCCGTGGAGACGTGATGAAAGTGGATGTGCATTTGGCCCCGCACCACTTCCAGCAATTGATACGTCCCAACGATGTTGGCCTGCACGAACGCGCCTGGGCCGAGGATGCTTCGGTCGACGTGGCTCTCGGCCGCAAAATGCACGATGGTATCCACCCCGTGCTCGCTGCAGGTACGCGACACGGCCTCGGCATCGCTGATGTCCGCTTGCACGAACGCATAGCGCGGGCTCTTGGCAGCCTCTGCCACGTTGTCCGGATTGGCGGCATACGTGAGCACGTCGAGATTGACGACTCGCCCGCCGAAGCTCGGCTCGGCCAGCAAATAGCGCACGAAAGCCGAGCCAATGAAACCCGAGCCACCCGTTACGAGTACGCTCTTCGGTCGTCTGACGGGAGGCATGATTTCGGCTTAGCTTTCTTCGAGCGCGCGCCGCATGGATTGTCCATATTGGCTCTTGCCGCATCTGTCCGCGAGGCGCTGGAGTTGCGCCGCATCGATGAAACCCAAACGATAAGCGATTTCTTCGATGCAGGCGATCGACGTCCCCTGACGGCGCTCGAGCGTAGCCACGAAGTGCCCAGCGTCGAGCAAGCTCTCTTGGGTCCCGGTATCCAACCAGGCTTGACCGCGGCCCAGGATCTCTAAACGTGCACGGCCGGCGGCGACGTACGTATTACCGATGTCCGTGATCTCCAGCTCACCGCGCGCCGAGGGCTTGAGATTCTTGGCGATTTCCAGCACCTGATTGTCGAAGAAATACAGGCCTGTGACAGCCAAGCGGCTCTTCGGCTCCTTGGGCTTCTCTTCCATGCCTAGCAATTCACCATTTGGACCGACTTCGGCTACACCGTAACGCTCGGGGTCGTCGACGCGATAGCCAAAGAGGGTCGCACCGTTCAGCTCGCTGCGTGCTCGACGCAGCTGATGCACCAAGCCCGCACCGTAGAAGATGTTGTCGCCCAATATCAGGCACACCGGGTCCGTACCGATGAACTCACGGCCGATGATGAAAGCTTCGGCCAAGCCGTTTGGCGTCGGCTGCACGGCGTAGCTGAAACTCATGCCGAGCTCTTCACCCGTTCCGAGCAGGCGCTGGAAAAGCGGCAAATCCTGCGGGGTAGAAATGATCAGCACGTCTCGGATGCCGGCAAGCATCAACACCGACAAGGGGTAGTAGATCATCGGCTTGTCGTAGACGGGCAGAAGTTGCTTGGAAACGACCCGCGTCAACGGATCGAGTCGCGTTCCGCTTCCGCCCGCCAAAATGATGCCCTTCATACGCAACGCGTCTTTCACTCTGAAGCACGCTAGCATCACAAAAATCGCCCCGCCATCCAGAAACCTGGCGAGGGTCGCGCGACTTCACCCTAGCCGTCGCATGATTGCTGATCGCCGGAACGGTCCAGTGCTAGCCTCGCGCACAATGGCGCTCGATCGACAACTGGCAGAGCTACCCCCCGACGTTCAGGCCCGCCTCGCACATCACCGTTTCAATCCCGAGCGTTTCAAGCAGCTCGCAGGGAGGCTCGGCACCGAGAGCGCGGAAGACAACTTCGTCAAAGGCAAGATCAGCGCTCCGAAAGCGGACGATCTGCGGCAGCTTCCAGCTGCGGACAGCGCCGAGTACGCGCGCTTGACCGAACTCGGCGAAGCGGCGTTGCGAGCCGGGCAAGTAGCGCTCTTGGTGCTCGCTGGAGGCATGGCCACGCGCATGGGCGGCGTCATCAAGGCGCTGGTCGACGCCATTCCCGGTAAAAGCTTCCTCGATCTGCGCCGCGCCGAAATGCGCGCGATCGAACGCCGCTACGGAGTCGTACCACCCTTGTGGTTGATGACCAGCCACTCCACCGACGCCGGCATTCGCGCGGCGCTCGGCGATGATCTGGATGGTGAGAGCATCGCCACCTTCAGCCAACACTTGTCGTTGCGCGTGACGCCTGCGGGCGCCGTGTTCTTCGACAAAAAAGGCCAACCGAGCGAGCACGCTCCGGGTCACGGCGATCTACCGGATGCGCTGCGCGAAAGCGGCCTGCTCGAAGCCTTCGTGAAGCGCGGCGGCAAGGTGATCCTGATGACCAACATCGACAACATGGGCGGCACGCTCGACCCAGCCATCATCGGTTTTCACCTTGCGAGCGGCAAACCAGTCACCGCCGAGGTCGTGGACAAGCTGCCCAGTGATCGCGGCGGCATTCCCGCCTACGTCGACGACACGCTCTGCATTCTGGAGGAGTTCCGCATCCCTCCGAGCTTCGACCCGAAGGTCGTGCGGGTATTCGCGACCAACGTATTTTACTTCGACGCCAAGGCCATCCTCGATCTCGACATGAAGTGGACGTATTTCACCGTGAACAAGAAGGTCGACGATCAACCGGTCGTGCAATTCGAGCGGCTGGTCAACGAGGTGACGAGTCACTTGCCCACCGCGTACCTGCATTTGCCTCGCACCGGCACGGTCTCTCGCTTTCTGCCCGTGAAGGACAACGACGAACTCGCCAAGCGCGAGCCGGAAATCCTGGCCGTTGCCAAAGCCCGAGGCATCGTCTGATGGCGCTTTCTGGTCACACCTTGCCGCGTGTCGCGACGAGCGCGCTATTGCTCGCGTTGGGCTTGTTCGGGGCTCGCCGCGCGGCCGCGCAGTTCCCCAAGGATCAACCCACGCGCTTGCCGGCGCTCGGCCGCAGCGCAGTGAGTGACGAGGACTCCACGGCGCTCGTCGTCAACCCGGCAAACCTCGGCTTCATGCCGCGCGAAGAGCTGCGTTGGACAGGCATGTTCCTGAACGAAGACGCCACTGCAACCTATCAGGGTCACGCCTTCTCGTTCGCCTTCCCGATTCCGTTCCTGTCTCTCGCGACCGGCTTGCGGCTCGACCTCGTATCTCCACCGCACGCAGCGGCCCAAGCGCTCTTCGCTACACAGAGCGGTCGTTATGAATGGCTCACCTGGGGCCTCGCGTTTCGGCCAAGCAACGCTTTTTCGCTCGGCTTCTCGCTGCAACGCTCGTACTCCGATCAGGCCGCAGCACACGCGCTCAAGTCCTGGTCACTCGGCTTGACCTCGCGTCCGAGCGACTACTTCGGCTTTGCCGTGGTCGGTCACAACCTGAACGCGCCGAGCACCGACGCTGGCGGATTCATCGATCGCTCGTACAACTTCGCGGTCGCGATTCGCCCGCTGCGCAGCCGCGCGGTCGAAGTCGGGCTCGAGACCCAATACGTCGACGCCCGACATGACTACTGGATCCCGAAAGCCACGCTAGGCGTCGACGTCCCCGAGCTCGGTCGCTTGCGCGGGGACTTCTCCTACTCGGACCCAGGCAACGACACCGGGCAACGGCAATGGCTCGCTTCGGCTTCGTTTGCGTTCAACTTCAGTGGCAATACCGGCTCGGCCGAGCTCGCCGGGGGCAGCTTGTTCGGCAATGGACTCGGCTCGGAAGCACAGAGCAAGGCCCAGCAGAACCTCGGCTTCGAAGTCGCGGTGCGCGGCTTCCGTGAACCGGCAGCGGCTGATTCTCCGCGCTACGCACTCCGTTTGCGCATCGAGGATACGCCGAACGTGCGCGGTCATACCGCGCTCTTGCGCAAGCTGTGGGACATCGCCGATCACGAAGACAACGTCGCGGCGGTAGTGCTCGAGCTGCGCACGGCCCCCTCGAACTCCATGGCGCACACTCAAGAGCTGCGCGACGCCTTGTTCCATTTGCGACAAGCCGGCAAGCGCGTCCTGTGTCACTTGGAAGACGGCGACGGCGCTTCGTTGTACCTGTGCTCCGCGGCAGATCGCATCTTGCTCAATCCAGCGGGCGGGATCCGCTTCGCGGGCTTGAAGTCGCGCTACATGTATTTCGGCGGCTTGCTCGACAAGCTCGGAATCAAGGCTGATTTCGTGCGGATCGGCGATCACAAGAGCGCCCCTGAGTCGTTCATGCGCAACGATGCGACGGACGTCGCGCGCGCCGATCACATCGATCTCTTGCAGCAGGTCGAGCGGAACTTCACCGTCGATGTCGCCACCGGTCGCCACATCGACGCGGTCGAGTTGCGCAAGCGCATCGCCTCGGGGCCATTCGTCGCCGCCGAAGCGAAGTTCGCGGGACTCGTCGATGGCTTCGCCTTCGACGATCAGCTCGAGGATCAGGTCAGCGCGTTGGTCGGCTCCAGCGTGCACTTGTTCGATGACCGACGCGCGCCACGCGCGCCCGAGTACTTCGGCGACAACTCGGGCATCGCGCTGATCTACGTCGACGGCGACATGGTCGACGGCCGCAGTCAGACGATCCCGCTGCTTGGCACGCGCCTCGTCGGGTCGTACACGATCGCGGAAAGCCTGAAAAAAGCCCGCGAAAACCCGAAAGTGGGCGCGGTCGTCCTGCGCGTCGAGACCGGCGGCGGCTCGGCCATGGCCGCTGACGTGATCTACCGCGAGATTCAGCTCACCACCAAAGTCAAACCGGTGATCGTGAGCATGGGCGGCGCCGCAGCGAGCGGTGGCTATTACATCTCGGCACCCGGCACGCGCGTGTTCGCCAACCCGCTCAGCATCACCGGCAGCATCGGTATCTTCTACGGCAAGGCTGACGTTGCCGAGCTGATGCGGCGCATCGGCGTCAGCGTGGAGGTGTACAAGACCGCGCCTCGCGCCGACGCGGAGTCGATCTTCCGCCCATTCACGGAAGACGAGCGCCGCGAGCTCAAGCGCAAGGTCGCGCAGTTCTACGACGTGTTCCTGACGCGCGTCGCGAGCGGCCGTAAACTGAGCAAGCCCGAGGTGGACGCGATCGGCCAGGGCCGCGTGTGGACCGGTCAGCAAGCATTCGAACGCAAATTGGTCGATGAATTGGGCGGATTGCGGCAGGCGCTCGCGCTCGCGCGCAAGCTGGGCAACGTGCCCGAGCACGGCCCGATCGTCGAAATGCCGCCACCCGATACGACCCTGATCGGCCGCCTGCTGGGCATCGAAGGCATCAAGGAAGATCAATCCGCTGCGGCGGCCCTCTTGCCTTCGCAGTTCTTCGACTTGGTGCGCGCGCTAGCTCCCTTCATTGCACACAGCGGCGACAAACCGCTGGCGTTGATGGAACTGACGGCAGTCGAGCCGTGATCGGATGAACGCGATGCCGGCGGTGTCGGAGGGCGCCGCGCCGACCCTCGAGCTGCACCAATTCGCGGTGCGCTCGGCGGGTCCGGCGTGGAAAGCGCCCCTCAGTCTGCGCTCGGCCGCACCGCGCGTCGCGTTGGTTGGTGATTGGGAGCCGCTGTTCCAGGTGCTCCACTGCCGCGCCGAGGTCGCGAGCGGAGCCGCGAGTGTCCTCGGTAATGCCCTAGAATCCGCGATTTTTCGCGGGATCTTAGGGTTTGCCGCGTGCGACCCGCCGCTGCCCGGCTCGTTCACGGTGAGCGAGTACCTCGTTCACGCGGCTCGGCTGACGCATGGTTCGCTGAGCCGCGCGCAAAAAGACGCCCAACGCGCACTCGAGCGTTATGGCCTCGTCGAGCTCGCCAAACGCCAACTCGGCGCACTCGTATCGCACCAACGGCGTGCTCTCGGCATCGCGCTTGCCACGCTCACGGCGCCGCCTGTGGTCTGCCTAGAGACCCCCCTACGAGGCCTCGACGCCCCCTCGGCCGACTACATCAGTCGGCTGTGCATCGAAGCCGCCACGCACAGCCGACTGATGCTGTCATCGAACCTACCCACTTCGCCAAGCCCAGAGCGCAGCCTGCTCGACACGTGCGACGAGGTCTTCGTCATCGCTCGAGGTGAGCTCGTCGCACAAGGCGCGCCCAGCTCCGTATTCGCCGTGGGTTCGCGCTACGCCTTGTGGGTCAGCGGCGAAAAAATCGCCATTTTTGTCAGCGCTCTCCGCGCTCGAGGCGTACGCGTCGACGCGCGCGCCGAGCCCGGGCGCTTCCACGTCGAGCTGCCACGCACCGGGAACGAAAGCACCGACGAACTCTTGGACACGGCGCTCGAACAAGGCGTCATCGTGCTCCAACTCGAGCCGCTGCTCCTCACTTGAATTGAAGAGTGGGCGATCCCAATCCAGCAACGCACCTCGAACCAAGCGTCGTTCCCGTCGCGCTGCGGCCAGTACACCGATTGTTTGCCTGAACGCTGAGCGCGCTCATTCACTGCAACCGCATTCAGCCGAAGGCGCACCGCGTTGGCCGGAGGCCAACGCTTGGGCAGCCCGAGCGCCCGCAGGGCGAAGCCCGAGGACGCTCGGCGCGCCTCACCGCCTCACGCACGGGGCATCACCCCAAATCGACTACGTCCGAGACGTGGCAGAGGTGAGTTCGGGTATCGCAGAAACTTCCGGCTCGTCTGGCCGCTCAATCTGCGGTCGGATCGGGCTTTGCGGCGGGCGCATTCGCTGCTGCAGCGCGAGGCTTCGGCTTTGCTTTCGGGTGCTGCTCGTCTTCGTCGCCATCCTCACCACGCGCGGCGATCTTCTCCATGCCACGACGGACGGCCAAGATCGATAGGCGGCGGTTCTCGGCGGCGAACGGTTCGTCGGGCTTCATCAATGCGGTCGCACCATGGGCGAAGACGCCGGACACTTGCCCGGTGCGTAAGCCGCTCTTCTCGAGAATGGCGCGCGCGCGATCCGCGCGTTCGAAGGACAATTGCCAGTTCGAACGATTGGAGCCCGCCGGGAAGGGACGCGCATCGGTGTGGCCGTGCACTTGGATTTGATTGCTGAGGCGCGCCAGCACTGGCGCGATCTTGCTCAAAATCTCGACTAGTTTCGGTTTCAACTCGGCCGACGAGGAGTCGAACAGCAGGTTTTGGCCGCCGTCCAAGATTTGAATCAAGAGCCCCTCTTCGGTCACGCTGACTTTGATCTGTTCGCGAATGTCCTTCAGCCCCGGATCTTCGCTGATCATTTGCGAGATCTTGGAGCGGACCGCGAGGGACACGCGCTCGAAGGTGATTTGTTCGGGTTGCGTGTGTGACGAGCCGACGACGTCGAAGTAGCCGCGGCTCTGGATGCCGCTGCCGCCATTCAAGATCGACGGCGCGCCCGTGAAAACGCCGGTTCGGAAATAATCCGAGAGCTCTGTGCGCGTCTCTTGGTCGGTCTGTGAAACTAGCCAGAGCACCATGAAGAAGGCCATCATCGCCGTCACGAAGTCGGCGTAGGCCACCTTCCAGGCGCCACCGTGGTGCGCCGCGTGGCCGCCCTTTTTCTTGACGATGATGATGCGCGGTCCGCCACCGCCGCTCGGAGCAGCACCGGCCATGCCTACTTACCTTTCAACTCGGCGAACGCCTTGTCGAGCTCAGCGCTCGTCGGACGCTCGTCGGAAAAGATGGCGCGCCGCGCGAACTCGATGGCAATCGCCGGGTTCACGCCGCGCGCGGCAGCCACCACCGCTTCTTTGACGCACATCATGTAGCGGCCTTCGGCGGCGACCTGAATCTCGACGCTGGTCGCCATCGGACCGACCATGCCGTAACAGAGCAAGATGCCTAGGAACGTACCGACCAGCGCGGCCGCGACGTGGTGGCCGATCTCTTCGGGACCGCCGTCCAAGTGCGCCATCGTGATCACGATACCGAGCACGGCTGCGACGATGCCCAAACCGGGCAATGCGTCACCGGCAGTGCGAATCAAGCCGATGGGCTGCGCGTCTTGCGCGTGGTGCGTTTCGAGCTCCGCGTCGAACAACATATTGAGCTCTTCGGCGGAACAACCGTCGACGAGTTGTTTCAAGCCATCGACCAAGAAGTCCATCGCGTGGTGCCGTTTGGTCACCGTCGGGTACGCGCCGAACAGCGAGCTCGAACCGCGATCGCTCACGTGCGGTTCGAGCGCGAGCACACCCTCGCGGCGAATCAACGCCAAGATTTGGTACAGCAGCTTCAGCAAATCCAAGTAGTCGGCTTTGGTCGGCGAGTGATTCGAGAAGGCCTTCTTCAAGGAGGCCAGCACGCGCGACATCACCTTGCCCGGCGCCGAGATGATCACCGTGCCCACGGTTGCGCCACCGATCACCACCAACTCAGCAGGCTGCAGCAGCACGGGGAACGGGCCGCCACCCATGGCGAAACCGCCAAGCACGCACCCGAACATGACCAACAGGCCTATGAGAGTCGACACGTGAGTTTGTTCGGCCGGGGCGGCGAAAGCTTAAGGCTCAGCCTGGGACGAGTGAGGCGCTCTATCACTCTCGAGCGTGCCGCTCGGTCGCGGGCATCAGCCAAGCGGGTGAGCTGATGTGCGCTGGGCGATTTTCGCGCTCGCGGGGGACACGCGAGGGAAGACCAGTGCCAACGCTTTGACACGCCTCGAGGACAACATGACAAACGCGATCGGGGCGGCTAGCGTGCGGACTCGATGTTTACGGGGGCTTTGACGACAGCGCGCCTCAAAGCGATTGCCACGCTCATGGTCCTGTCGACGTGCGGTTGCGCAGGCAAAACACAGGTCACGTCGTTCGTGGTGCATGGCGATGCGAGCGAGCTCTTCGGCAGCGGGACGCGACTCAAAGCCCACTATCTGGATGGTGGAAGCGGGGCACGCTACTTAATCGCGTTCCACGATACGGAGCTCGGCATCGAGTGCAATTTCGTGGAGACGTCCCAAGGACGGTACGCGTGTCTTCCGCTGAGATCGCTGTCCACTTTCGCCGGGTCCTCCTGCACGCAGCCAGTCGTTCAAACCCCGCAGAGCTTCTGCAACAACGAGCCTTCCGTGGCAGCAGGTGACTCGTTCACGGTCGCTTCGACCGATTGCAGCGCACTGCAAGGTGTGTTCTCTGCGGTCGAACAGGAGGCGGTCGACTCGACGTCCTGGATCGACCAAGCGGGGAGCTGCACATCGCACGGCGCCTTGCCGTCTGCTTGGAGCACGAAGTCAGAGCCCTTGACGCAATTCGTGCGAGGCACCGCGTCGCTCGTCGGCGCGCCGGAGGCAACGCAGGCAGTGCGCGTGACTGCCGAGGATGGCGCGTTTACCAACCTCGCGCTGACTGCCAATGGCGAGCCATGCACCGCATACGCTGACCTGGAGCGCTGCGTTCCCGGACCAGTCACGCAACGTTCGTTCATTGCCTTCGTGGACGCGAGCTGCAGCGAGAAAGCCGTCGCCGAAGTGAGGGTGCCTATCCGCGACCAGTGCATTGGAGCTCAGCCCCGCTATCTGGTTGAAACGTCCACGAGCTGCGCGGCCGAGACCGCGGTTCATGCGCTGGGCGATCGACTCGATCCCTACGTCTTGCTAGGCGGGTGCCAGCTGCTCTCGAGTAGCGACCCTCGAGGAACCGAGGGGAATTCCTACTACCGCATCGGAAAGCCCGTTTCGAGCGCTGAGTTTGCGGTCGTTCACGCGGCCGCGCTCGGTACCGGTGAGCTGACCGTGCGGGGCTTCACCGATGGTGATGGAGTTCCGATTCGAACTGCGCCGACCGTTTCCTTCACCGAGAGAGGGTCGTGGGCCCTCCGCGATGGAACGCGCTGCAACGTGCTGCTTGCTCCGGACGGACAGCTGCACTGCGTGCCACAGATTGCCGGAGAGGACAGCGTCTTCTCCGACGCGGGCTGTACACAGCCCTTGACCCGGTACCGCCCCGGCTGCCCGAACGCGAAAATCGAATACCTAGCCGCAGGCGATCTCCGCTCATGTCCGCCAAGATTCGACCACATCTTTGCTGCTCGGGAGTATTCAGGTCCTGTGTACCGCACATCAAGTACGCCCGGACAATGCATTCCCGATGGTCTCGACCAAGAGGATCCTCCCCCCTCGTTCTTGAGTCATGGGGAAGCCGTCAGCCCCGATCACTTCCCCCTCGTGCTCGACACGACGGATCAATGAGCCATCAACTCTCCCCCGGTTGACCACCGAGCGGACCATCCCCCGGGCCATTGGGCGCCTGATCCGCCGGCAAGTGACTCACCAAACGGAACAAATCCGTGCGGCGGTCCAAACGCGGAGTCACCGAGCCGCCCGAGCGAGCGCCGTGTAGCGCGTTCAGATCGACGTCACAGATCAGCACCGTTTCCTCGTTCGAGTCCGCCTCGGCCGCGATGCCGTCACGCGCAAACGCGAAGTCGGAGGGCGTGAGCACCGCGGCTTGGCCGTAGTTCACATCCAGGTTGCCGACCGACGGCAGATTGCCGACCGTGCCCGCGAGCGCAACATACACTTGGTTTTCGATCGCGCGCGCTTGCGCACAATAGCGAACCCGCAAGTATGCCTGACGGCTATCCGTGCAAAACGGCACGAAGATGATCTCCGCGCTGTCGTCAGCCAAATAGCGCCCGGCTTCGGGAAACTCGATGTCGTAGCAGATGAGTACACCGATTCGGCATTTCGGCGTATCGATCGCCTGCAGCGAGTGTCCGCCGGAGATGCCCCAGTACTTGCGCTCACTCGGCGTGATGTGCAGCTTGGGTTGGCGCACCACTTCGCCCGTCGGCAAACAAACGCACGACACGTTGTACAATTTCGAACCATCGGAAACCGGGTGACTGCCGGCGATCAACGTCAGGCCGTGACGCACCGCGAGACTCTGCATTAGCTCGACGAAGGGCACCTCATAGCCGGCGAGTCGGCGAATGCCCTCGAGCGCAGACACCGGCGGTTCTTGCGACAAAAGCTGCGCTGAAACCAGCTCCGGCAAGAGCACGAAATCCGCGTGGTACTCACCCGCGACACCCACGAAGTAGCTGATCTGCCGCGCGAAGTCTTCGAAGCTCTCGAGCTTGCGCATCTGATACTGCACGCACGCGATGCGCGCCTTGCGATCGCTCGTCGTCGGTCTGCGATACTCTGGATTCAGCCACTCGATCAGACTCGCGTGGTTGTGGCTCATCGAGTCGCTCAAATAGTGCGGCATCACGGAGCGCAGCACGAAGCCTTCGCGCAGCTGAAAACTGAGCACTTTGTCCTTCAGTTCACCCGCTGCCACGCGCTCTGCGTATTCCTCTGGCGACATCGCGCCGGCGTGGTTGTGATAGTTCCAAAGCCTGCCGCCCGCCAAAATTCGCCGCTTGTTGAGCCGCTTGCACAACTGACGCCGCGCCTCGTACAGCGCCGCGCCCACGCCCAGATTGTGATGCTGCGGATCCACGTACACATCCGCGCCATACAGCGTGTCCGCGCGCGGATCGTGGTTCGTGAAATAGCCGCTATCGGTGATGCCCGGCCAAGTGTGATGGCGCAACGCATTCGCGCCGAGATCGACGACCAACGTCGCGACCGCGCCGACGACTGTACCCGCGATCTCCGCGACGAGCTGCCCCTGCGGAAAGATGCGCTGATGGCTAATCAAGTGCCGCTCACCCCACACCACGTCCTCTTTGGCCATCACTGGGTACGCAGCGCGGTTAATCTCCACCAAACGCGGCACATCCGCGCGCGTCGCTTCACGAATGACGATCTTCGGCTGATCCATTGCCGCCGCACTCTAGCGCAAGTGCACCGCAGCGCCGGTGCCGTGAGTGGGGCGATCACAATCCAGCAGCGCACCTCGCAGCGCGCACGGTTGCCACGCATTGCGACGTCGCGCGAGCCGGCGCTTCACGTCTGGTCCCCCCCAACAACGGTAGTAGCGCGCCGACGAGTGAACCTGCGAGTCACGAGACGAATCGCGAGTTCCGGCTGCCCGGGGCGCTCGGGCATGGCCCTTTTTGGAGCTGAGATTCTCGTCCGGAAATGTGCCTTGTCCGGCACTTACGAACCGAGGCCATTTTCCGGACGACATTCGCGACGCGCACTCAACACCACTTCACGCGGACTTTGTAGTTCACTTTGGTTTTGCCACGTGCAGGCACTTTGACGTTGAAGGTGAAGGTGTTCGCGTCCTTCTTCTCGGAGGCTTGGCTCGAGGAGACGATGGTCCAGTCGCCGCCGATCGGTTCGTAGTCTTCGACCTCGATCGCGGTGTCCTTGTGGTTGCGAATTTCGATTTCCCAGGCGCTCTCGGCGTTGCACGAACCGAGCTCGTGCCACTCGGTTTGCTTGCGATCGCCCACGACGTCGAATGATTCGCCCATTTTTACGCGGAATTTTTCGTCGCGTGGGGTGTGATCGATCGCGTCTTCGCCGACGAATTGTTTCGCGCCGCTCTTGTCCGCTTTGTAAACCCGCAGCGTGCCTTTCGGCAGAGGCATGCCGAGGTGGTTCTGCTCGCTGTTCTGAATGTCCAAATACGCGCCCACTTTTTGATTCGAAAGTACCTGCCCGTATTGACCGCGGAACCAATACTGCTGCCCGAAGAAGATCAGCTTCTTGTTCACGCCGATGCCGGCGGCGCTGAGCAAGTTCACTTGCTTCTGCTCGTTTTGCAGCACGTTGGTCGGCCGCTGCAATGAGTAGAGGTGATACTCGAACAGACCCTGTTCCTGGAATTGCGGCGCTGGCGCGGCTGCGGCCTTGGCTTCGTAGCCGTAGTTCATGGTCTGCACGCGCGGCTGCACGCGGTTGACGTCACCGGCGACGAGCTTGAGCTCCGCGTTCTTGTAACTGGTGCCGGATTGGTTGACGAGGGTGACCCAGCCGTTGAGATCGCCCTTCTTTTCCGCGTCGTCGACCACCAGCACGTAATCGGCGGACCAATTCAGGTTTTGCGTGAGGTACGTGACCTCCACCGTTTGCTTCGCCGCCGCGCTGTCGACGAGCCACACCAACGTCGGCTTGGCGATCAAGTTGTCCGGCACTTGTGGGAACGCCAAGCGCGCGGGATAGCCGAAGGTGATCTCGTTGTTGAACTTGAGCACCGTGCCGCCCTCGACCGACAATAGGTCGGCATCGACCACGTCTTCTTTCGCGGTCTGCTCGTGGTAGCGATAGGCGCGCACGCGCTTGCCGACGTATTTTTCGAGCAACGTCTGCGGAGTGAGCAAATCGTAGCGGTAGTTTTGCTCGAGGACCGAGAGCCCGGCGCCGGCGCCGACGGCTTTGATGCTCACCGTTTCCGGCTGAATGTTGGCAGCGACGTCGCGGAACTCCAGCTCGACCTTGCCGCTGCCGAGTGACGGGAGCTCGCGCACCTCGCGAACCAAACCGAAATTCTGATTGTAGACCGTGATGCTGACCGTTTTTCGGTCGTCCGCGCTCGACACGCTGTGCGCGACCGCCGCCGGATTTGCGGGCGGTTTCGCGTCAGCGAACGCGGGTTGATTGCCGAACGAAACCAGCGCCGAGACGAGGGAAAGAGCACAGATCGATTTCTTCAGTTTCATGATGGTCGTCCTTCTCTCAACACCAGCGCACACGCACGCGGTAAGTCAGCTTGGTTTCCGAGCGCGGCGCGAGCCGCACATCGAAGGTAAAGGTCTGCGAGTCTTTCTTGGTTGCCGGCACGCTCGAGCTCATGATCTGCCAATCGCCGCCGATCGGCTCGTTCACCTCGACGCTCTCCGGCGTATCTTTGTGATTGCGGAGCTTGATTTCCCACTCGCTTTCGCTGGCGCAGTTACTGAGCGCGCGAAAGTCCGTTTCCCGGCGATCCGCAACTACGTCGAACGCTTCACCCAGTTTGATGCGGACCTTTTCGTCGCGCGGTGTGTGGTCGATCGCGTCTTCACCGATGAACTGCTTTTGGCCGCCCTTGTCGGCTTTGTACACACGGAGCGTGCCCTTGGGCAGCGGCATGCCCAAGTGGTTCCGCTCTTCGTTCTTGAACTCGAGGTAGGCGGACACCTTTTGATTTTGCAGCACGCCGCGAAACTGGCTCTGAAACCAATAGCGTTGCCCGAAGAAAATCAGCTTCTTTTCGAGCGCGATATTCGAAGCCGAAAGCAGGCTGACTTGCTTTTGCTCTTTGTCGAGCAAGCTGGTCGGTCGATCGAGCGTGTACAAGTGATACTCGAAGAGCCCTTCTTCCTTGAATGGGGCGGGAGCCGGCTCGGGTGCCATTGGCACGGCGCGATCCATGAGCATCGGTGGCTGCTCGGGCGCGATGCGTTGCACATCACCGGCAACCAATTTTAGTTCGGCACTCTTGTAGCTCGTGCCGGTCTCGTTCTTGAGCGTGACCCAACCGTTGAGGTCGCCGAGTTTGTCGTCGGCGTCGATCGACAGCACGTAGTCGGCGTGCCAATCGAGCCCTTGGGTGAGGTAGTTCACTTCCACCCGTTGCTCGGCGGCGTTGCTCGCGAGCAGCCAGACCAAGGTCGGCTTCTGCAGCAGGTTTTCAGGCACTTCCGGGAACGCGAAGCGGCCGTTGAAGTTGCTCGTGATCTGGTTGTCGATCTTGAGCACCGGGCCGCCCTCGACCGAGAGCAGCTCGGCCTGCTTCTCTTCGTCCACGCCCGTGTGCTCGTTGTAGCGGTAAACCTTGACCGTCTTGCCGACGTACTTTTTGAGCAGCGTGTCGGGACTCAGCAAATCATAGCGATAGTTTTGCTCGAGGACCGAGAGGCCACCTTCGGCGGTCAGACTCTTGATGTGCACGGTCTCCGGCTGGATGTGTGCCGATACGTCCGCGTACGCGAGCTCCACGTTGCCCGTACCGAGCCGGACTTTGCGCACCTAGCGCACGAGGCCGAAGTTCTTGTTGTAAACGGTGAGCGAGACCCGCTCACTCGCGCCAGCGTCAGAGCTGCTGTGCGAGGTTGGACCGTTGTTTGGTATGGCGGCCGGCTTTTGACCGCAGGCAGAGACCAGCAGCAGCGCGCCCAGGCCACCGCCTCGCCGCGCGCAGAACGATAAGAATCGCAT
>Ga0164241_10000835_pt1 | contig 45522 bp, 46 predicted proteins | sample OricomyardsoilBY_FD_108780 | JGI IMG/M metagenome (GOLD analysis project Ga0164241, IMG submission 108780) | Backyard soil microbial communities from Emeryville, California, USA - Original compost - Back yard soil (BY) | ecosystem: Environmental > Terrestrial > Soil > Unclassified | place: USA... | reverse complement strand
TGCAGCGCCGACCTGCTGCCGGCGGTGCTGAAGAAGCTCTCGATGTTCGTGCTGCGCGCCAAGTGCAAGCTCAGCGATGCGACGGCCGAACTGCCGTTGTTCGGCCTCGCCGGCGAAGCCGCCGCGCGGGCCCTGGGCAATGATGCGCCGGCCGCCGCCTGGAGCCGCAGCGTGCACGGCAACGCCGACATCGTCCGCCTGCCCGACGCCGCTGGCATGCCGCGTTTCCTGTGGGCCGCGGCCGAGGCGCCGCCGCTGCCGCCGCTGGCCGGCGAACTGTGGCGCTGGCTCGAGGTGCAGAGTGCGGTGCCACGCATCGTCGCCGCAACCGCCGAGCGCTTCGTGCCGCAGATGGTGAACCTGGAACTCGTCGGCGGCGTGAATTTCCAGAAAGGCTGTTATCCGGGGCAAGAGGTCGTGGCGCGCAGCCAGTACCGCGGTACGCTGAAACGGCGTGCCTGTCTGTTCGACAGCAGCGGCGAGGCCGTCGTCGGCCAGGAACTGTTCAGCGCCGACGACCCCGAACAGCCCGCGGGCGTTGTCGCCGGCGCCGCGCCTGTTCCTGGCGGCGCCGGCCGCTACAGCGTGCTGGCCGAGGTCAGGCTGGCCGCGCTGCACGGCAGCGCACTGCACCTGGGCCGCGTCGACGGCCCGGCACTCGCCGCCGCAGCGCTGCCGTACGCGCTGCCGGCCGAAGCCTGAGCAGGCTGAGAGCCTGCAGGGCGTGCCGGTCGTGCGCCGCCACTACGTCTACTACCGCGTGCGCGACGCCGATGTGGCTGCCGCACGTGCGGCAGCGCTGGCACTGCATGCGGGTCACGGCGAGGTCGAGTTGCTTCGCCGCGCACATGACGCTGCCGGCGATGCACTGGCGACGCTGATGGAGGTCTACGCCGTGCGCGACGCTGCGCTGGCCGAACGCCTTGAAAACGCAGCGCGGCTCGCGCTGGCACCGTGGCTCGTCGGCGAGCGCCACGTCGAGGTCTTCGAGACACTGGACTGAAGCGCGCCTTCAGAGCGCCTTCACCATCGCCTGGTGCGAGATGCCGGCTTCGTCGAAGGTGGCGCCGCGGGTCGCAAAACCGTGGCGCTTGTAGAAGCCCACCGCGTTGCTCTGCGCGTGCAGCAGGATCTCGCGATGGCCGCGCTCGCCGGCCGCCTGCATCAGCGCCTGCAGCACACGCTGGCCGATGCCGCTGCCGCGCATCGACGGCGCCACCGCCATGCGGCCGATCTGTGCCACACCGGCGCCATGTTCAATCAGGCGCCCCGTGGCGAGCGGCACATCAAAACGGTTGTACGCCACCGCATGCAGTGCATCCGCATCGGCGGCGTCCCACTCCAGCGCCTCGGGGATCTTCTGTTCGTCGATGAACACGGCGCGGCGAATCGCCTGCGCGGCGCGGCCGAACTGCTCCCAGCCGCCGACGCGCACGTCCAGCATTGCCTGCCGGTCCTCGTAGGCCTGCAGCACCGTGCGCAGCTCGGGCGGTATCGGCCGGCTGGTCTGGCTGGCGGGGTCGGCGAAGACATAGACCAGTTCGCCATGCACCAGCCGCCTTTCGCCGCGAAACAGCGCGCATTCGAAGACCATCGACGACGTGCCGAAACGGCCGCTGCGGATGCCGACGTCGCAGATGTCGTCGTAGCGCGCCGAGCCTTGGTATTCGAGTGTGGCCTTGCGCACGAAGAGGTCACCGTTGAGCGTCTGCATGGTCTCGTGGTAAGGCAGCGCCAGCGCGCGCCAGTAGCCCGCCACGGCGGTGTCGAAGTACGTCAGGTAGTGCCCGTTGAAGACGATCTTCTGCATGTCCACTTCGGCCCAGCGCACACGCAGGCGTTCGAAGAATCGGAAGTCCTGTCGGTTCATGAAGTCCATGCCTCTTTCAATGCGTTCGCGGCCGCGTGCTGGGCCTCGTCGGCCTCCTTCAACGCGCGCCCCATCTTGATGAAGTCGTGAGTGACGCCACGCGCCAGTTCCAGCGTGACCGCGACGCCGGCCGCACGCAGGCGGTCGGCATAGGCCAGGCCTTCGTCGACCAGCGCATCGTTCTCGGCGAGGATGAAACACGCCGGCGCGACGCCGTCGACGTCGTCGGCCAGCAGCGGCGCGAAGCGCCAGTCGCCGCGCTCGGCGCGCGCAATGTACTGATCGAAGAACCAGGCGATGGTCTGCGCGTCCATCAGGTAGCCGCTGGCGAAGGCCTGGTGCGATGCGGTGTCGGCGAAGGCGGTGGTGCCCGGCGTGATCAGCAACTGCAGCGCCAACGGCAGGCCGAGGTCACGCGCGCGCAGCGCGCACACCGCCGCCAGCGTGCCGCCCGCGCTGTCGCCGCCGACGGCCAGGCGGCGACCGTCCAGCGCGAGGGAATCGGCGTGCGCGGCGAGCCATTGCATCGCGGCCCAGGCGTCGTCGACGGCGGTAGGAAAGCGGTGCTCGGGCGCGAGCCGGTAGTCCAGCGCGACGACCGCGCCACCGCTTTTCAGCGCGAGCTGGCGGCACAGGCTGTCATGCGTTTCCAGGCTGCCGATGACAAAGCCGCCGCCATGCAGGTACAGCAGCGGCGGCAGCACGGCCCCTCGGCCCGACGCTGCGTACAGCCGGGCGCGCAAGGGCGTGCCGTCGAACGCCGGCAGCGTCAGGGCTTCGACACGCGCCAGCGGCGCGCGCGGCGGCTCAAGCACTTCGGCCACCTTCTCGTAGGTGGCACGCGCGGCCTGCGGCGTCAGGGTCTGGAACGGCGGCCGATCGGCGCGCCGTATGCGTTCGAGCAGCGCGGCCATCGCGGGCGTGAGCGTCGGGGTCGGTGTATTCAAGGCGGGGCATAGCATACTGTCGCCATGGCACGCATCCTCTACCTTACGCAGATCGAGATCGACTTCGGTGCGATCACCTTGTTGCACGCCGAGTGCGAACGCAGTGGCATCACGCGCCCGCTGGTGGTCAGCGACGCCGGCGTGCGCGCGGCCGGCGTGCTGCAAACGGCGCTGGACGCACTGGGCGACCTGCCACACGCGGTGTTCGACGCCACGCCTTCGAACCCGACCGAGGCCGCCGTGCGCGCCGCCACGGCGCTCTACCGCGCATCAGGCTGCGACGGCCTGGTGGCGGTGGGCGGCGGCTCCAGCATCGATCTCGCCAAAGGCGTGGCCATCGCAGCGACCCACGACGGGCCGCTCAAGACCTACGCCACCATCGAAGGCGGCAGCGCCAGGATCAGCGAACGCGTGGCGCCGCTGATCGCCGTGCCCACCACCGCCGGCACCGGCAGCGAGGTGGCGCGCGGCGCCATCGTCATCGTCGACGACGGCCGCAAGCTCGGCTTCCATAGCTGGCATCTGATGCCCAAGACGGCGCTGCTCGACCCCGAACTCACGCTCGGCCTGCCGCCGGTGCTCACCGCCGCCACCGGCATGGACGCCATCGCGCACTGCATGGAAACCTTCATGGCACCGGCCGTCAACCCGCCGGCCGACGGCATTGCGCTGGATGGCCTTGAGCGCGGCTGGGCCCACATCGAACGCGCAACGCGCGACGGCAGCGACCGCGAGGCGCGCTGGAACATGATGAGCGCCAGCATGCAGGGCGCGATGGCGTTCCAGAAAGGCCTGGGCTGCGTGCATTCGCTGAGCCACAGCCTGGGCGGCGTGAATCCGAAACTGCATCACGGCACCCTCAACGCGATGTTCCTGCCGGCAATTGTGATGTTCAATGCGGCCGCCGAGTCGATGCAGAAGGAACACCGCCTGCAGCGCATGGCGCATGCGATGGGCATCGGCGGCTGCGACGCGCAGGGCACCGAGCTGGCCGCCGCGCTGCGCGCGATGAATGCCCGCCTGGGCCTGCCCTCGGGCCTCGGCGCTTTGGGCGTCACCTCGGCGCTCTACGAGCGTGTGATCGACGGCGCGATGGCCGACCACTGCCACAAGACCAACCCGCGCCTGGCCACGCGCGACGACTACCGGCAGATGCTAGTCGCCTCGATGGGCTGAGAGCGCCGCCAGGCCGGCCTCGCCGGCCCCGGGGCGGAGGAATGAGCAAAGCGGCGGAGCCACATGTGCTCATGAGCGCCAGCGGCTGCAGTTCGTCGCCCCGCACTGCACTTCGTCGCAGCGCGGGCGACGCGGGCAGAGGCGGCTGTTATGGTGTGCTACATCAGCAACACACCGGCCCTGCATCATGCCCACCTGGGACGACAAGCTGCCCATCTATCAGCAACTGGCCGATCTGCTGGCCGCCGAGTTGCTCGACGGCCACCCCGCCAGCGGCGAACCGATGCCCTCGGTGCGTGCACTGGCGAGCCAGCATCTGCTCAACCCGCTCACCGTCAACCGCGCACTGCAGACGCTGGCCGATGCCGGGCTGCTCGAAACGCGGCGCGGCCTCGGCCTGTTCGTGACGCCGGGTGCGCGCGAACGGCTGAAGGCGGCCGAGCGTGAACGCTTTTTCAACGACGAATGGCCGCGTCTGCGGGCACGCCTGCAACGCCTGGGCATCGCCGCCGACCAACTGAGCTGGGAGAACCCATGAACCAGGACGCACCGCTGATCGAAGCCACCGGCTTGAGCGTGCGCTACGGCCGCAAAGCCGCCGTCGACGACGTCAGCTTCCACATCGCCAAGGGCCGCGTCGTCGGCCTGCTCGGCCACAACGGCGCCGGCAAGACCTCGCTGATGAAGGCGCTGGTGGGGCTGGCACCGTGCGACGGCGCACTGAGCGTGATGGGCTTGAACCCGCGCCGCGACCGTGTGCAGATGCTGCGCTCGCTGTGCTACATCCCGGATGTGGCGGTGCTGCCGCGCTGGGCGCGGGTGGACCAGCTCATCACGCTGATGCAGGGCCTGCACCCGCACTTCTCGGCCGCACGCGCCGAGACGCTGCTCACGCGCACCAGCGTCGGCCTGACCGACAAGGTCAAGGCCTTGTCCAAGGGCATGGTGGTGCAGTTGCATCTGGCGCTCATCGCATCCATCGACGCCCGCGTGATGATCCTCGACGAGCCGACGCTCGGGCTGGACGTGTTGTCGCGCAAGGCCTTCTACGAGATGCTGATCGACGAATGGTGCGATGGCGAACGCAGCGTGCTGATCTCGACCCACCAGGTGGAGGAGATCGAGACCCTGCTCAGCGACGTGATGATGCTCAACGAAGGCAAGCTGGTGCTGTCGATCAGCCTCGAAGAGATGGACAAGCGTTTCGTCGCGCTGAGCCACGACGCTGCCGAGGCCGACGCGATGGCCGCCGCGCACCCGCTGCTGCGCTACCGCACCCAAGGCGGCAATGCGGCGCTCTTCGACGGCCCGCCCCCCGAAGCCGTGGCCGCGCTCGGGCGCCGTGTGCGGCCCAATCTGGTGGATCTGTTCGTGGCGCTGACACGCGCGCCCGAAAAGAACCGCGGCCACGTTTCGCAAGCCTGAAAAGGGGCAGACGATGAACAGCTTCAAGACCTTGCTGCAGCGCGAGTGGATGCAGCACCAGCGCGGCTGGATCGTGCTGATGACGCTGCCGCTGGCGATCTATGCCGCGCTCGCCCTCTTCGGCAGCCTGCACTTCGACGGCCTCGACGGTTTCGACAGCGAGCAGCCGATGGGCACGGACGGGCCGACGCTCGTCGCCTTCGGGGCGATTGCCGGCATCGCGACGCTGACGCTGGGGCTGGCCTGGCTGGCTTCGATGATCCAGTCGCCGGGGCTGGCGCGACGCGACGTGCAGGACCGCTCGATCGAGTTCTGGCTTTCGCTGCCCATCTCTCACCTGCAGAGCCTGTCGGCGCCGCTGCTGGTACATCTGTTGCTCGTGCCGTGGACGGCGTTGCTCGTCGGCGTCGGCGGTGGAGTCGTGCTCTCGCTGCTGCTGGTGAGCAAGCTCTTCGGCGTCGCGGCCTGGTTCGCTGTGCCCTGGGGCACGATGATCGCTGCATTCGTGATGCTCACGCTGCGCATTGCCCTGGGCCTGCTGCTGGCCACGCTGTGGCTGTCGCCGCTGATCCTCGGCACGATGGCGGCATCGGCCTGGTTCAAGCGCTGGGGCGTGCCGTTGGTGGTGGGCGTGCTGTCCGTCGGCGGACCGGTGCTCAACGTGGTCTATGGCCAGAGCCTGATCGTCGATGCGCTGGGCAGCATGTGGACCCACGCGCGCCACGCCTTCATTGCGGCCGATGGCATGGCCAGCACGCGCAGCCTGACGATCCACAGTCCCGACCAGATCGGCGATCTGCTGCACGCCCTGCCCGGCTGGGCGCTGGCCGACGGCGGCCACGCGATCGCGGCGCTGGCGTCGCCGGCCTTCCTGTGCGCGCTCTTGTTCGGCGCCGCCGCCTTCGGTCTTCTGTGGCTGCGCCGCCAGCGCGGCGCCTGAGCGCGCACGATGCCGTGAGCGGGCGCGCCGCGGCGGTGCGCCCGGCCCGCAGGCCGCTCAGTGATGGGTGCCGTCGAGGAATTGTTCGTCCTCGGTCGAACCCTTGAGCGCCGCCGTCGACGCTTCGCGCTCGATGGTCGTCGTCACCGCGTCGAAGTAGCCGGTGCCGACCTCACGCTGATGCTTGACGGCGCTGAAGCCCTTCTCGGCGGCGGCAAACTCCTTCTGCTGCAGTTCGACGAAGGCGCTCATGTGGTTGCGCGCGTAGCCGTGGGCGAGTTCGAACATGCCGTAGTTCAGACTGTGGAAACCGGCCAGCGTGATGAACTGGAACTTGTAGCCCATCGCACCGAGTTCACGCTGGAACTTGGCGATCGTCGCGTCGTCGAGGTTCTTCTTCCAGTTGAAGCTCGGGCTGCAGTTGTAGGCCAGCAGCTTGCCCGGATACTTGGCGTGGATTGCATCGGCGAAGGCCTTCGCAAAGGTCAGGTCGGGCTTGCCGGTTTCGCACCAGATGAGGTCGGCATACGGCGCGTAGGCCAGGCCGCGGCTGATGGCCTGTTCAAGGCCGTTCCTGCTGCGGAAGAAGCCTTCGACGGTGCGCTCTCCGGTCAGGAACGGGCTGTCGTTGGCATCGACGTCGGCTGTCACCAGATCGGCTGCCTCGGCGTCGGTGCGCGCGAGCAGGATGGTCGGAGTGCCCATGACGTCGGCGGCCAGGCGCGCGGCCACCAGCTTGGCCACCGCCTCGCGCGTGGGCACCAGCACCTTGCCACCCATGTGGCCGCACTTCTTCACCGACGCAAGCTGGTCCTCGAAGTGCACGCCGGCGGCGCCGGCATCGATCATCGCCTTCATCAGCTCGAACGCGTTCAGCACACCGCCGAAGCCGGCTTCGGCATCGGCGACGATGGGGGCGAAGAAGTCGATCTCGTCCTTGCCTTCGCTCCACTGGATCTGGTCGGCACGCGCGAAGGCGCCGTTGATGCGCTTGACCACCTTGGGCACCGAGTCCACCGAGTACAGGCTCTGGTCCGGGTACATCTCGCCGTTGTCGTTGGCGTCGGCCGCCACCTGCCAGCCGGAGAGATAGATCGCCTTCAGCCCGGCCTTGACCTGCTGCATCGCCTGGTTGCCGGTCAGCGCACCCAAGGTGTTGACGAAGGGCTCGGTGTTCAGCAGCGTCCAGAGCTTTTCCGCGCCGCGCCTGGCGAGCGTGTGTTCGATGGCGATCGAGCCGCGCAGCCGCACGACGTCGGCAGCGCTGTAGCCGCGCTGGATGCCTTTCCAGCGCGGGTTCGCGGCCCAGTCCTTTTCAATGGCGGCGGCTTGTTGTTGGCGGGTGGTTTGGGACATTGCGGAACTCCGGTGACGAAGAGGTTGAAGACGGCTTCAGCCTAGCGCGTTGAGGCCGGTACGTGGCAACTTATGTCTTATATAAGACATAAATCTAAATCCCTATGAATCAACGGCTTGGCACTCAAATATCAGGATGAGAAATCAACTTCTCCAATGCGAAGCAAATTGCTGCGCTGCAGCGTCGCTTGTTCTCATGATGCGGAACCTTGATTTCACAATACGGCATGAACGCCCGAGGCCACGGCCTGACCCAGGCGCCGTCGCCGCCAGCTAGACTGACGGCTGCCTCACTAGCCCCGGAGTTCCCCATGGATCAGCCCCGCGACGCCTACTGGATGCCCTTCACGGCCAACCGCCAGTTCAAGAAGAAGCCGCGGCTGCTGGCCAGGTCGTCGGGCATGCACTACTGGGACGACAAGGGGCGCCAGATCCTCGATGGTGTGGCCGGCCTGTGGTGCGTCAACGCGGGCCACGCACGGCCGAAGATCGTCCAGGCCATCCAGGCCCAGGCCGAGGAACTGGACTTCGCGCCGCCGTTCCAGATGGCGCACCCCAAGGCCTTCGAACTTGCGCGCCGCGTGGCCGACATCGCGCCGGCCGGCATGGGCAAGGTGTTCTTCACCAACTCGGGCTCGGAGGCGGTGGAGACGGCGCTGAAGATGGCCCTGGCCTACCACCGCGTGCGCGGCGAAGGCGCGCGCACCCGGCTGATCGGTCGCGAGCGCGGCTACCACGGCGTCAACTTCGGCGGCATCTCGGTCGGCGGCATGGTCGCCAACCGCAAGATGTTCGGCAGTCTGCTCGGCGGTGTCGACCACATCCGCCACACCCACGATGCAGTGCGCAACAGCTTCAGTGTCGGCCTGCCCGAATACGGCGCCGAACTCGCCGATGACCTCGAACGCCTGGTGGCGCTGCACGATGCGTCGACCATTGCCGCGGTGATCGTCGAGCCCGTGGCCGGCTCCACCGGCGTGCTGCTGCCGCCCAAGGGTTATCTGCAGCGCCTGCGCGAGATCTGCGACCGGCACGGCATCCTGCTCATCTTCGACGAGGTCATCACCGGCTTCGGCCGCACCGGCAATGCCTTCGCGGCGCAGACCTTCGGCGTCACGCCCGACCTGATGACGGTGGCCAAGGGGCTGACGAACGGCAGCGTGCCGATGGGCGGCGTGATCGCGCGCGACTCGATCTACGACGCCTTCATGCAAGGGCCCGAACACCTGATCGAGTTCTTCCACGGCTACACCTATTCGTCGCATCCGCTGGCCTGCGCCGCGGGGCTGGCGACGCTAGACACCTACGCCGACGAAGGGCTGCTGACGCGCGCGGCCGAGCTGCAGGGTTATTTCGGCGAAGCCGTGCATTCGCTCAAAGGCGAGCCCAACGTCATCGACATCCGCAACATCGGCCTCGTCGGCGGCATCGAACTGGCGCCGCTGGCCGGCGAGCCGACGAAGCGCGCCACCAACATCTTCCTCGACCTCTACGACAAGGGGCTGCTGGTCCGCACCACCGGCGACACCGTGGCGCTGTCGCCGCCGTTGATCATCGAGCGCGCGCAGATCGACCAGATCGTCGACATGCTGCGCAGTGCGATCCGGCGCCACGCCTGAACCACAGCCCCGCCGGCGCGGGCGCGACCGGTCGCGTGCGCGCGCTATGCTCGGTCGCATCCGACGCCCATGAACTCCACGCCCCCCATCGTGCTCGTCAGCAGTTGCAACCGGCTGCTGGGCGAGCATGTGTTCCACGTTGCCGGCCGCAAATACGTCGACGCGGTTCGGCTGGCCGGTGCGCTGCCGCTGATCGCGCCACCGTTTGCCGAGAGTGAACTCGATGCACTGCTGGCAGCGGTGCACGGCGTGCTGCTCACCGGCTCGGCGTCGAATGTGCACCCGCGTCATTTCGGCGAAGACGTGCACGACACCACGCTGCCACTGGACCCCGAACGCGACGCCTGGACGCTGCCGCTGATTCGCAAGGTGCTGGCGCGCGGCATGCCGTTGTTCGCCATCTGCCGCGGCACGCAGGAGGCCAACGTCGCGCTCGGCGGCAGCCTGCACCAGGCGGTGCAGGAGCAGAACGGGCTGCACGATCACCGCGGTGCAAAAGGCGGTGCCGAACGCGAATACGCGCCGGCGCACGCGGTCGACGTGGTGGCCGGCGGCGTGCTCGACAGCATCGTCGGCGCGCCGCGTTTCGAGGTCAATTCGGTGCATGGCCAAGGCATCAAGCGCCTCGCCGACGGCCTGCGCATCGAAGCGCGCGCGCCCGACGGCCTCGTCGAGGCCTTCTCGCTGGCCGGCGCCAGCGGCTTCAACCTGTGCGTGCAATGGCACCCGGAGTGGCGCGCTGCCGACAACCCGGTGTCGATGAAGCTGCTGCAGGCGTTCGGCGCCGCCGTGCGCGAGTTCCGCGACCAGGGGCGCGGGCCTTTGCCGCGGGCCTCTGCGACTTGAAATACAGGATCCGGCGCCGCGCCCGCAAGCAGCGCCCAGCATGACGACAGGTGCCAGCATGGTGGTCAGAGAACCTTCGACATTCAGCGGCCTCGAGCAGTGGCTCGACATGCACCGCGTCACCGAGATCGAGTGCCTCGTGCCCGACCTCACGGGCGTGGCGCGCGGCAAGATCCTGCCGCGCGAAAAGTTCACCGAGGACCGCGGCATGCGGCTGCCCGAGGCCGTGGTGGCGATGGGTGTGACGGGCGAGTTCCCAGAGGAAGGGCCGTACTACGACGTCATCAGCCCGACCGACCAGGACATGCACCTGCGGCCCGACCCGTCCACCGTGCGCATCGTGCCGTGGGCCAGCGATCCGACGGCGCAGGTCATCCACGACTGCTTCGACCGCAACGGCGTGCTCGTGCCGTTTGCGCCCCGTTCGGTGCTGCGCCGTGTCTGCGAGCTGTACGCGGCCGAGGGCTGGGACCCGGTGGTCGCACCCGAGCTCGAGTTCTACCTTGTCGCCCGCAACCCCGACCCCGACGTGCCGCTGAAGGCCCCCATCGGCCGCAGCGGGCGCGCCGAGACCTCGCGCCAGGCTTATTCGATCGATGCCGTCAACGAGTTCGACCCGCTGTTCGAGGAGGTCTACGACTACTGCGAGAAGATGGAGCTCAACGTCGACACGCTGATCCACGAGATCGGTGCCGGGCAGATGGAGATCAACTTCTTCCACGCCCACCCGCTGAGCCTGGCCGACGAGGTGTTCTTCTTCAAGCGCACGTTGCGCGAAGCGGCGATGCGCCACGACATGTTCGCCACCTTCATGGCCAAGCCGATCGCCGGTGAGCCGGGTAGCGCGATGCACATCCACACCAGCGTCGTCGAGCAGGCGAGCGGGCGCAACCTGTTCAGCAACGACGACGGCAGCCCGTCCAAGGCGTTCTACTGGTACATCGGCGGGCTGCAGAAATACGTGCCGGCGGCGATGGCGCTGTTTGCGCCGTACGTCAATTCCTATCGCCGCCTGGTGCGCTCGAACGCGGCGCCGATCAACATCCAGTGGGGCACCGACAACCGCACCGTGGGCATCCGTTCACCGGTGGCGAACGCAGCATCGCGCCGCATCGAGAACCGCGTGATCGGCGCCGATGCCAACCCCTACGTCGCGCTGGCCGCGACCCTGGCCTGCGGCTACCTGGGCATCAAGAATCGCATCGAACCGACAGCCGAATGCAAGGGCGACGCCTACCTCGGTGACTTCCAGTTGCCGCGCAGCCTGGGCGAAGCGCTGACGCTGCTGCGCGACGAACACGACCTGGCCACCGTGCTCGGCGAGTCCTTCGTCACCGTCTACACCGAGGTGAAGGAGATCGAGTACAGCGAGTTCATGAAGGTCATCTCGCCGTGGGAGCGAGAGCACCTTCTGCTGCACGTTTGAGAGTGTGAGAGGCAACCGACATGGACGACCATCCACGCACGACCCGGCAATGGCAGGCCGCCGATGCCGCCCATTTCCTGCACCCGTTCACCGACTTCCAGTCGCTGGCGAAAAAGGGCTCGCGCATCATCACCGGCGCCGACAACATCTACCTGCACGACAGCGACGGCCAGCGCATCTTCGATGCGATGAGCGGGCTGTGGTGCGTCAACGTCGGCTACGGCCAGCAGGCGCTGATCGACGCCGCGACAAAGCAGCTCCAGACACTGCCGTTCTACAACGCCTTCTTCCAGACCGCCACGCCGCCGGCGATCGAACTCGCGGAGTTGCTGGCCGAGCTGACGCCGCCGCAGTTCAAGCACGTGTTCTTCTCAGGCTCGGGCTCGGAAGGCAACGACACCGTGGTGCGCATGGTGCGCCGTTACTGGGATCTGATGGGGCAGCCGAAGCGCGACATCATCATCAGCCGCCGCAACGCCTATCACGGCTCGACGATGGCCGGCGCGTCGCTCGGCGGCATGAGCGGCATGCACGCCCAGGGCGGCCTGCCCATCCCCGGCATCCAGCACATCGAGCAGCCCTACTGGCAGGAGCACGGCCGCGGCATGAGCCGCGAGCAGTTCGGCCTGGTCGCCGCGCGCTGGCTCGAAGAGCGCATCGCCGAGCTCGGCGCCGACAAGGTGGCGGCCTTCATCGGCGAGCCGGTGCAGGGCGCGGGCGGAGTGATCATTCCACCGGCCACCTACTGGCCCGAAATTCAGCGCATCTGCGACCACCACGGCATCCTGCTCGTCAGCGACGAGGTGATCTGCGGCTTCGGGCGCACCGGCCACTGGTTCGGCTGCGAGACCTTCGGTTTCCGGCCCGACCTGATGACCTTCGCCAAGGGCGTCACCAGCGGCTACATCCCGCTCGGCGGCGTGATGGTCGGCGAGCGCGTGGCCAAGGTGCTGATCGAACAAGGCGGCGAGTTCAACCACGGCTACACCTACAGCGGCCACCCGGTGGCGTGTGCGGTCGGTGTCGCCAACCTGCGCCTGATCCAGCGTCTGGGCCTGGTCGAGCACGTGCACGACGACGTGGGGCCCTACCTGGCCGAAGCCTTTGCGAGCCTGCATGAGCACGCGCTGGTGGGCGACGCCGAGACCTGCGGCCTGATGGGCGCGCTGCTGCTGGTGAAGGACAAAGCCAAGGGCACGCGCTTCGGTGACGACGCCGACATCGGCATGCTGTGCCGCGGCCATTGTTTCGGCAACGGCTTGATCATGCGTGCGGTGGGCGACCGCATGATCGTCGCGCCGCCGCTCGTCATCACGCGCGCGCAGATCGACGAGATGCTCGCGCTGATCCGCCGTTGCCTGGACCTGACGCTGGCCGATGCGCATGCCGCGCGCTGGCTGACATAGACTGCCGCGCCGCGAGCATTGCAACGCCACCCACCCTCACCCGAACCGAGACCCGGCCGCCGCCCGCGGCCCGTGACCCGCCACGATGACAGAGCAACCGACCAGCGTGCCGGAGCGCGGCGCCTACCTTCAGATTCACGACGTGGTGAAGGATTTCGACGGCTACAAGGCCGTCGACCACGTCACGCTGGACATCCGCCAGGGCGAGATCTTCGCGCTGCTCGGCTCGTCGGGCTGCGGCAAGACCACGCTGCTGCGCCTGCTGGCCGGGTTCGAGACGCTGAGCGCCGGCCGCATCGTGCTCGACGGCCGCGACCTCGCGGAGCTGCCGCCGTACGAACGACCCATCAACATGATGTTCCAGTCGTACGCGCTGTTCCCCCACCTCAGCGTGTTCGAAAACATCGCCTTCGGGCTGCGTCGCGACGGCCTGCCGCGTGCCGCGGTGGCCGAACGCGTCGACGCCATGCTCAGGCTGGTGCAACTGGGCAAGTACGCGCAGCGAAAACCGCACCAGCTCTCGGGCGGCCAGCAGCAGCGGGTGGCGCTGGCGCGCAGCCTCGCCAAACGGCCGCAGCTCATGCTGCTGGACGAACCGCTGGGCGCGCTGGACAAGAAGCTGCGCGAAGAAACCCAGATCGAACTCGTCAACATCATCGAACAGGTCGGCGTCACCTGCGTGATGGTCACGCACGACCAGGAAGAGGCGATGACGATGGCGTCGCGCATCGCGGTGATGAGCGAAGGCCGCATCCTGCAGGTGGGCGCGCCGAACGACATCTACGAAACACCGGCGACACGCTTCGTGGCCGACTTCATCGGCAACGTCAACCTGATGGACGGCAGCGTCAGCGCCGACGAGCCCGACCACGTGATCATCGACTGCGCCGACTGCCGTCACTACGTCGGCCACGGCATCACCGGCACCGCCGGCATGGCGGTGACGGTGGCACTGCGGCCCGAGAAGATCCAGCTCGCTCGTGACGAACCCGCCACTGCGTACAACCGCGTGCAGGGCCGCATCAAGGACATCGCCTACTTCGGCAGCTACACCGTCTACCACCTGGTGCTGGCCAGCGGCGCGCTGCTGAAGGTGAGCCAGAGCAATGTGCAGCGCCTCCGCGAACACGAGTTGTGCGCGGGTGACACGGTGTGGGCGCACTGGTCGCCGTCGGCGCACGTGGTGCTCACACGATGAGCCGCAGCAGCCTGCTGCGGCGCTGGCGCCCGCGCTGGTGGCGCGGCCGCAGCGCCGTGATCGGCATCCCCTACGGCTGGCTGCTGGTGTTCTTTCTGCTGCCGTTCCTGATCGTGCTGAAGATCAGCGTCTCGGAGATGGAGCTCGTCAGCTTCAAGCCGCTGCTGGAGGTGCACGACGGCGTCGTGCAGCTCGCGCTGAAGTTCTCGAACTACGTCTTCCTGACGCAGGACGACCTGTACTTTGCCACCTTCGTCTCGAGCCTGAAGTACGCGGCGCTGACCACCGTGCTGTGCCTGGCCATCGGCTATCCGTTCGCGTACTTCATGGCGCGCGCCAGGACCAGCCTGCAGCCGGCGCTGCTGATGCTGGTGATGCTGCCGTTCTGGACTTCGTTCCTGCTGCGCGTGTACGCATGGAAAGGCCTGCTCGGCAGCGGCGGCTGGCTTGCCGATGCGCTGAGCGCGCTGCACGTCGACCACCTGCTGCTGGCCGCGGGCCTGATTCCGGCGCTGGGCCACTACATGAACTCGGCGTTTTCGCTCGAGATCGGCATGGTCTACAGCTACCTGCCCTTCATGGTGCTGCCGCTGTACGCCAACCTGTCGAAGATGGACCTGCGCCTGCTCGAAGCGGCGGCCGACCTCGGCGCCACACCGTGGGCCGCGTTCTGGCGCATCACGGTGCCGCTGTCGCGCGCCGGCATCGTCGCCGGTTCGATGCTCGTCTTCATTCCCTGCGTCGGCGAATACGTCATCCCCGAACTGCTGGGCGGGCCGCAGACGCTGATGATCGGCCGCGTTCTGTGGGACGAGTTCTTCAGCAACAACGACTGGCCGATGGCCTCGGCGGTGGCGGTCACGATGATCCTGCTCATCATCGTGCCGCTGGCCTTGTTCAACCGCGTGCAGGACAACGGCCGCGGAGGCGCGCGATGAGGCCGCGCCGCAGCCCGTTCGGCAACGCCTTTGCACGCGCCTTCGGGCGCGGCTGGCTGTCGGCGGGCTATCTGTTCCTGTACCTGCCGATCGTCTCGCTCGTCGTCTATTCGTTCAGCGCTTCGCCGCTGCCCAACCACTGGGCCGGCTTCACGCTGAAGTGGTATGCGGCGCTGGCCGGCGACAGCGAGATCATCAGCGGTCTGTGGCTGTCGCTGAAGATCGCGTTCTGCTCGGCCAGCGCGGCGCTGGTGCTGGGCACGCTGGCGGCTTTTGCGCTCGTCAAGGTGCCGCGCTTTCGTGGCCGCACGCTGTTCGGCGGCATGGTCAGCGCGCCGCTGGTGATGCCCGACGTCATCATCGGCTTGTCGCTGCTGTTGATGCTGGTGTCGCTGCAGCGTGCGTTCGGCGTGCCCGAACGCGGGGCAATGACGATCTGGATGGGCCACCTGCTGCTCGGCATGGCCTATGCCACCGTCGTCGTGCAGGCGCGGCTGCGCGTGCTCGACCCGGCGCTCGACGAAGCGGCGATGGACCTCGGCGCCCGGCCTTGGCAGGTGTTCGTGCTGGTGACGCTGCCGCTCATCGGCCAGGCGCTGCTGTCGGCGTGGCTGCTGACCTTCACGCTGTCGTTCGACGACGTGGTGCTGGCGTCGTTTCTCTCCGGCCCCGGCTCGACGACGATGCCCCTGGTGATCTTCTCGCGCGCGCGCCTCGGGCTCAACCCGTCGGTCAACGCGGTGGCGACGGTGATCATCGGCGTGGTGTCGCTCGGCGTCATCGTCGCCAGCTGGACGATCGCGCGCGCGCAGCGCCGGCGCGCACGCGACATCGCCGACGCGCAACGCGCCGCCGCCTGACCCGCCAACGAGGAGACGCCGATGAATGCCGCCCCTGCAATCGACTGGCATGCCCGCTCCGAGGCGCTGACCATCGACGGCGGCTGCGTCATCGACGGTGAACGCCGCGCTGCGCTGGCCGGCGAAACCTTCGACAAGAGCTCGCCCATCGACGGCCGCAGGCTGGCGCCGGTGGCGCGCGGCCGCGGCGCCGACATCGACGCCGCGGTGAAGAGCGCGCGCGCCGCGTTCGACGACGCGCGCTGGGCCGGCAAGCCGCCAGCGGCGCGCAAGAAGATCCTGCAGCGTTTTGCCGAGCACGTGCTGGCCGCGAAGGACGAACTGGCGCTGCTGGAAACGCTGGACATGGGCAAGCCCATCCGCCATGCGCTGGCGGTGGACGTGCCGGCCGCGGCACGCTGCATCGCGTGGTACGCGGAAGCCGCCGACAAGGTGTACGACGAGATCGCGCCGACGGCGGCGCACGCGCTGGCGCTGATCACGCGTGAGCCGGTGGGTGTCGTCGGCGCCATCGTGCCGTGGAACTACCCGATGATCATGGCGTCGTGGAAGCTCGGGCCGGCGCTCGCGGCCGGCAACTCGGTGGTGCTCAAGCCGAGCGAAAAAAGCCCGCTGACGGCGCTGCGGCTGGCCGAACTGGCACTCCAGGCCGGTGTGCCGCCGGGTGTCTTCAACGTCGTGCCGGGCTTCGGCGGCGAGGCCGGCGAGGCGCTGGCGCTGCACATGGACGTCGACGCCATCGGCTTCACCGGCAGCACGCGCGTCGGCCGTCGCATGCTCGACTATGCCGGCCGCTCGAATCTGAAGCGCGTGTTCAACGAACTCGGCGGCAAGTCGGCCTTCGTCGTCTTCCCCGATTTCGGCGACTTGAAACGCGCCGCCGAGACCGCCGCCGGCAGCATGTTCTTCAACCAGGGCGAAAGCTGCAACGCGCCGTCGCGCGTGCTGGTGCACGAAAGCATCGCCGACGACTTCGTCAAGCTCGTCGCCGCGCAGGCACCGCTGTATGCGCCGGCCGACCCGCTGGACGCCGGCAGCGTGATGGGCGCCGTGGTCGACGAACATCAGCTTCGCACGGTGCTCGGCTACATCGACACCGGCCGCAACGAAGGCGCACGCTGCGTCACCGGCGGCCGCCGGGTGCGCAGCGACAGCGGCGGCTTCTACGTCGAGCCCACGGTCTTCGACGGCGTCGCCAACGGCATGACGATCGCGCGCGAGGAGATCTTCGGCCCCGTGCTCAGCGTCATCCGCTTCCACGACGAGGCCGAGGCCGTGCGCCTGGCCAACAACAGCAGCTACGGCCTGCAGGCCAGCGTCTGGAGCGACAACCTGAGCCGCGCCCATCGCGTGGCACGTGCACTGCGCGCCGGCACCGTGCACGTCAATTCCTACGACGAGGACGACATCACCGTGCCCTTCGGCGGCGTCAAACAAAGCGGCAACGGGCGCGACAAGTCGCTGCACGCCTTCGACAAGTACACCGAGTTGAAGACCACCTGGCTGCGCATCGATCCCGCATGACGGCGCACGCGCGGCCACCGCTCAGCGCCTACCTCTGCCTGCTGGCCAGCATGTCGCTGGTGGGCAGCTACGTCGGGCTGTCGCGCCTGCTGGTGGCCGTGCTGCCGGTGTTCCTGCTGGCCTGGCTGCGTTTTGCGATCGCGGCGCTGGCGATGCTGCACTGGGTGCGCCGCGGCCGCGACGAGGCACCGCTGTCGCGCCACGACCGGCGGCTGCTGTTCTGGGAGAGTTTTCTCGGCAATTTCCTGTTCAGCATCTGCATGCTGTTCGGCGTGCAGGCCACGTCGGCACTCGCCGCCGGCGTCGTGATGGCGGCCATTCCGGCGGCGGTGGCGCTGCTGTCGCGCGTCGTGCTGGGTGAACGCATTGCACCGCGTGTGCAAGGCGCCATCGCCTGTGCTGCGGCGGGCATCGCGCTGCTGGCGCTGCTGAAGAGCCCGGCCGCCGGCGCCGGGGCGGCGCCGTGGTGGGGCTACGCGCTGCTGCTGGCGGCCGTGTTCTGCGAGGCGAGTTATGTCGTCATCGGCAAGAGGCTCACGGCCAACGTCTCGCCGCGGCGCATCAGCGCGCTCATCAACCTGTGGGGCCTGGCGCTGGTGACGCCGTTCGGACTGTGGCAGGCGCTGCGCTTCGACTTCCACGGCGTGGCGCCGTCGATGTGGACGCTGCTGGTGTTCTATGCCCTGGCCGCCAGCGTCGTCACCGTGTGGCTGTGGATGCAGGGGCTGCGCCACGTGCCGGCACCGCAGGCGGGTGTGTTCAGCGTCATGCTGCCGGTGAGCGCCGCGCTGGTGGGGGTGCTGTTCCTCGGCGAGCCTTTCGGCGCCGGCCACCTGGGTGCGTTTGCGCTCGCGCTCGTGGGGCTGCTGCTTGCGACGTGGCCGGCGCGACGCACGTCGCGCTAGCGTCAACGGCCCTCGAATACCGCCGCCTCACGTCAGGAGATCAACGGCGGCAGCACACGGCCGGCGATCGGGCGCAGGCGTTGCACCATCGCCGGGTCGCGCGCGTTCGGCGCCGTCATCAGCGCGTGGTCGAGTGCACGCCGGCAGGCGCACGCCGGGGCCGCGGCGTCGGCGGGCAGACCGGCCAGCCCGGCCACCAGCGCGCGCGCGTTGTGTGCGTTCGCCGCCAGCGCCTTCAGCACCGCGTCCACCGTCACCGCGGCGTGCGTGTCGTGCCAGCCGTCGAAGTCGGTGACCATGCTCACCGAGCAGTAGCAGAGCTCGGCCTCGCGCGCCAGCTTGGCCTCGGGCATCGCGGTCATGCCGACGACGCTGCAGTTCCAGCTTCGGTACAACACCGATTCGGCGCGCGTCGAAAACTGCGGCCCTTCGATGACGACGTAGCTGCCGCCGCGCACATGCGGCACGGCCTGTTGCGCCAGCAGCGCCTGCACGCGATCGCCCAGGCGAGCGCACACCGGGTCGGCCATCGGCACGTGGGCGACCAGTCCGCTGCCGAAGAAGCTCTTCGCGCGCGCGAACGTGCGGTCGATGTACTGATCGACGACGACGAAACTGCCCGGCGGCAGGTCGGCGCGCAGGCTGCCGACGGCGCTGAGCGAGAGCACGTCGGTGACGCCCACGCTCTTCAGCGCCGCGATGTTGGCGCGGTAGTTCACCTCGTTCGGCGGCACCCGGTGGCCGCGGCCGTGGCGCGGCAGGAAGGCGAGTTCGGTGTCGCCGAGGCGGCCGAGCAAGAGTTGGTCCGACGGCGCGCCCCACGCCGTGTGCACGGTGAGCCAGCGCGTCTCGGTCAGCCCCGGCAGCTCGTACAGGCCGCTGCCGCCGATGATGCCCAGGCGTGCGGCCGTCATGCCGGCACGCTCCATGCCGGCAGCGTCGCCGGGCGGCGCTGCGCGAGCGCATGCACGGCCTGCACCGGCTCGCCCTTGAGCCGGTGGTCCGACCACACCTGGCGCCAGCGGCGCGCACCCGGGCTGCCGTTCCACAGGCCCAGCATGTGGCGCGACGCATGGCTCCACGGCGTTCCGGCGGCCGCCTGGCGCGCCATGTAGTCGATCATGCGGGCCTCGATCTGCGCGCGTTCGGGGGTGGGCGATGGATCATCGAAAAAGCGCCGGTCCCAGCCCGCCATGGTCCACGGATGGTGGTAGGCCTCGCGGCCCACCATCACGCCGTCGACATGGCCAAGCTGCTCGTCGATCTGCGCCGCGTCGGTGAAGCCGCCGTTGATGACGATGGTCAGCGCCGGGAAGTCGAGCTTCAGTCGATGCACCATCGCGTAGCGCAGCGGCGGGATATCGCGGTTTTCCTTCGGGCTCAGCCCCTTCAGCCACGCGTTGCGCGCGTGCACGATGAAGACGCTGCAGCCGCCGCGCTCGGCCACGGTGCCGACGAAGTCGCGCACGAAGTCGTAGCTCTCGCCGTGATCGATCCCGATGCGGTGTTTCACCGTCACCGGCAGGTCCACCACATCACGCATCGCCTTCACGGCGTCGGCCACCAGCGGCGCCTCGGCCATCAGGCAGGCGCCGAAGGCACCGCGCTGCACGCGTTCGCTGGGGCAGCCGCAGTTGAGGTTGATCTCGTCGTAGCCCCACTGCGCCGCGAGCTTCGCGCAGGCCGCCAGGTCGGCCGCTTCGCTGCCGCCGAGTTGCAGCGCAACCGGGTGCTCCTCGGCGCTGAAGTCCAGGTGGTGCGGCACGTTGCCGTGCAGCAGCGCGCCGGTGGTCACCATCTCGGTGTACAGCCGCGTGTGGCGCGTGATCAGGCGGTGGAAGAACCGGCAGTGGCGGTCGGTCCAGTCCATCATCGGCGCCACGGACAATCTCCATGGAGAAAAGCTAGTATTTATGCCATTCATACAGTTAAGAACCACTAACTGAAATGATCCGTGTGCAGCACAATGTGCACACAGAGTGCACATGAGGTAACGAACGGGTGCAGAATCTGGGGCGATTGGACAGACACAGATTGCACACGGGGGGTTGCACACATGGCTGCATTGTCCCAGTTGCCCAGCGGCAAATGGCGCGCACAAGTCCGCCGCAGCGGGTTCTATAAAGCCGCCACGTTCACACTGAAGCGCGACGCCGAGACATGGGCGCGCGAAGCCGAACGGCAGGCCGAGCACGTTGCGACTGGCGGGTACGCGCCGATCCCCAAGGGCGCCACGGTCGGCGACTTGATCGACAAGTACACCACCGACGTCGCGAAGACCGCCGGTCGGACAAAGACCGCGACACTTGCGATGCTCAAGCGATCCCTGGGCAAAGTGCACCTGGCGTCACTGTCTGCGGTCACGCTCCGCGACTTCATCGACCGCCGCGTGAAGGACGGGGCCGGAGGCGTGACCATCGCCGCCGACCTTTCGTTTCTATCTGCGGTGCTCAAGTGGGCTCGCCACGCGCGCCACCTCGACGTGCCCGAACGTCTTGCACTTGAGGCGCGCGAAAGCCTGAAGCACCGCGGTTTGCGCACACGCGGAAGGGAGCGCGATCGCGAGCCGTCCGACGACGAACTCGCGCGCCTCTATGCGCACTGGGCAAGCCGCCCGCGCCAGCGGATCGGCATGGAACAGCTATGTCGGTTCGCGCTGGCGACGGGCATGCGGCTCGGGGAAATCTGCGGCTTGCAGGTTGACGACGTGAGCGCCGAGCACCGAACCGTGGTCATCCGAGACCGCAAGGATCCACGAAACAAAGCCGGGAACGACCAAACGGTGCCACTACTTCCCGATGCGTGGGCGATAGTGGCACCGCTGCTTGAGGGGCGCGACGTCGGCGACATCTTCGGGGTTCGGGCCGACTCTGCGAGCACGGCATTCACGAGGGCATGTGCCGATCTCGACCCGCCCATCATTGATTTGCACTTCCACGACCTGCGCCACCGTGCGACCGCCGAGTTCTTTCGGATGGGGCTGGACATCCCCCGCGTTGCCCTGCTGACCGGGCACAAGACCTGGGCGATGTTGAAACGCTATACCGACATTAAACCAGCCGACGTGCACGCCGCGTTGGCCGCACGATCTCAGACATAAGGGGGCGCCGGTACGAAACGCGAGGGGTGTACTCGGCACTTGCCGCTCGGCACGATGCCGGCATTCCCACCCGCAAGTTGCCGCCATGAATGCACTTCCGCTACCCGACGAACGGCCTGCCGATCTCGACAGCCTGCCCGCCCCGCGCAGCGGCAGTGAACTGCCCGACAACAGCCGCGTGCAGGTGCTCGCCGCTCTGGTCGACTGCCTGACGGAAGCAGACCTGTGTGCATTGGCGCGCATCAAGCCAAGCACGGCCGAATCGTGGCGTAAGCGTGGCACGGGGCCCGCGTACGTCTTCCTCGGCAATCGCGCGCTTTATCCGCGTGAGGGAATCAAGAAATTCATTGAGGCGGGCCAGCGCGGTTCATCCGCGCCATGCAAGTCGCTCCTCTGACTCTCTCCCCCTGACGTAGTTGCGCCCTCCGGCCGCGGTAACGGTCGAGGGCGCCAAAGGATCGAACAATGCACTCGAATGATCGCACGCGCGACGGCGTGAAGCAACAACCCGCACGCCCGTGGCGCTGCGCCGGCTGCGACGCCCGGATGACCTACCCGCACGCCTTGACCGGACGCGGCCCCCTCGGCCGCGGGCCGCTGTGTCTGGATTGCTTCGAACTCGGGCAGGCCGACCCGGCATTCCGCGCCGCCGTAGCGCACGCCGTGCGACAGGGCCTGTCGCTGCCCGAACTGCGGGCCGACGACCCGGACTGCACGGCGGCCGATCACATCACCGTGGCCACGCTGCACAGCGGGGTGTCGGCATGAACGCCGCGCTCGCACCCCTGGCCGCGTTGCGGCAATGGATACTCGTCAAGCTGGTGCCGCTGCCGAACGGGAAGGCCGACAAGCTGCCGGTCGACCACCGCACCGGCTGCGTGACCGAGAAGGGCGAGGACGGCGCGCATAACCCCGCTATCTGGACCGACCACGCGGCAGCGGCGGCAATGGCCGCAATGCTCGGGCCGGCGTACACCGTCGGTTTCGTGCTGACGTCTGCGGACCCGTTCTGGTGCCTGGACATTGACGGCGCCCTGCAGGCCGACAACACGTGGTCGCCGCTCGCCCAGGCCCTGTGTGCCGCGCTGCCCGGCACGATGGTCGAGGTGTCGCAGTCGGGGCGCGGGCTGCACGTCTGGGGCCGGTCTGCGCAACTGCCGGAACACTCGGCCAAGAATGTGCCGCTGCATATCGAGCTCTACTCGCAACGACGGTTCATCGCGATCGGCACGGGGCAGGCCGGCCGCATCGCCGAGGACTGCCCGGGCATTGCCGCGATCGTGTCGAGCTACTTCCCGCCGCGCGTGCTCAACACCGAAGCGACGCCCGAGACCGGCCCGTGTGCGGAGTGGCGTGGGCCCAGTTCAGACGATGAACTGCTGCGGCGCGCACTGCAGTCGCGCAGCAAGGACGCCACGTTTGGGGGCAAGGCGACGTTCGCCGATCTGTTCGAGGCCAACGTCGAGGTGCTGGCCCGCAACTACCCGGCCGACCGCGGCAGCAGCGAGTCGTTCGACCGCAGTAGCGTAGACATGGCGTGCGCGGCACATCTGGCGTTCTGGACCGGCAAAGACGTAGCGCGCATCGAGCGCCTGATGCGCCGGTCTGCGCTGGCCCGGCCGAAGTGGGATGAACGCCCGGACTACCTCGTCGAGCGGACCATCCGCGGTGCATGCGCGCTGTCGTCGCAAGTGCTGCAGGACGCGCCGCCGCCGGTCAATCCGCAGGCGCCCCACCTCACCCCCACGACTTCGGACGACGGAGCGCGCCAGGGGTTGTGTGTCGTGGGATTTCAACTGGCGATCGTGCCCGGGACCAAGGCGACGCTCGAGAACGTATACGCCGCGATCACCGGCGAGGGCTCGGCGCTGAGATTCGCGCACGATCTTTTTCTCGAACAAACGATGGTTGCCGGCGCCGACGGCAAGTGGCGCCCGATCACCGATACCGACTACGGTTGGCTGCGCGCAGACCTCGGACTTAGAGGGTTCAATGCGATCCCCGCCGAGATCGCGCGCACGGCGGTTCGAATGGCAGCCGAGGCCGCGGCATTCGACTCTGCCGCCCAGTGGGCCGCGGCGCTCAAGTGGGATGGCGTGCCTCGCATTGACGGGATGTTCTCGCGCTACTTCGGCGCTGCGGCCACGCCCTACGCACGGGCGGTGGGCGCATACCTGATGACTGCTGCCGCGGGCCGCGTCGTGGAGCCTGGCTGTCAGGCCGACGCGGCCGTCGTGCTTGTGGGCCTTCAAGGTGTGGGCAAGACATCGGCGGTTCGCGCACTGTGCCCCGACGTGCAATTTTTCGTCGAGCTCGACCTGCACAAGTTGAACCGCGCAGACGGTGAACTCGCACGGCAACTTCGCGGCAAACTCGTCGGGGAACTTGCCGAGTTACGCGGGCTGTCAGGGCGCGACCAAGAGTCGATCAAAGCGTGGGTGTCACGTCGCATTGAGCGCTGGCGGCCGCTGTACTCCGAGTTCGAAGTGACCTATCCGCGACGAATCGTTTTCATCGGCACGACCAATTCGAGCGAGTTCCTCGACGACAGCACGGGCGAACGCCGATGGTTGCCGCTGAACGTGGGCGCGGTCGACCTGGTGGCACTTGAGCGCGACCGCGACCAACTATGGGCCGAGGGCCTGCACCGGTTCCGCGCTGCCGGTGTGGCCTGGCGGGAAGCCGAGGCGCTAGCTCGAGCCGAGCATGCGGAATTCAAGATCGATGATTCGTGGAGCGAGCCTGTCGCGAGATGGCTTACGGAACGGCCCAGCATTGCGACCGGAGAGGCACCGTCGCTCGTGCCGCGCGGCGAAAGCCCGTTCACGCTAATTGACGTGGCGCGCGGCGCGCTCGGGATGAACACGCGTGATGTCGAACGCAAGGATGAATTGCGGATCGGGAAAATACTGCGCACCCTCGGTTACGGCAAGGCTCAGCGCTGGACCGGCAGCCGCAATATCAAGGTGTGGCGGCGCCCATAGCCCTCTGTAGCCCTTCGTCGCGGACACATGGGCTAGGCGGTTTCGCCTATGACTCGCACCCTTTCTAGCCCTTCTAGCCCTTCCCCTAAAGAAAGTGCAATGGAGCGCGGAATTAAATAGCGGAGAGTGTCAGTAAATAGTAGACCCCCCGGATACATAGGAACCGTGCAACAAATAGAAAGTGGGGGCTAGAAGGGATAGAAGGGATAGAACTGCGGCGCCGCGAAGGCGGCAGCGACCAGTGTGGCCACCCCGAGTCGCCGGACCGCGTGCCATCGCGTGCCAGAAGCGGAAATAACGTCGCCGATGGCACTACGCTAAAAAGTAACTACCAAAGCGAGCGGGCGATTAGCGATCCTACATCACGCCAAAACAATTAGTGAATAGCGCGATGCGTGGCCACCGCCGCGCGGAGACACTGCCCTCACCATCAACAATTGAGAGATCCATCGTGAGCAAATTCCTGAAGCATTCGATTCCGTTCTGCCCCGTCCCGCTCGACACACTCGTCACTGTCTGTTCGGCGGATGGGGAGGAACTGACCGCCCGTGCGGGTTCGCTGAACTGGCGTCAGGATGTCGACATCGAGGGCCGGATCGTCGAGTACCGCGAGGCCACGCAGACCGAGCGCGCCGAGTTCATGCGCGGTGCCGCGCTGGGCGCCTGAACCGTCGCTCGTTCGCCTCACCGCTCACGCCCGCGCAGGCGATGCCACGCGGGCGTTTTCGTCGCTGTAGGGCGCTCGCATTGAAGCGTGGCCATCGGCGCCCCCGGTCGCCGATGGCCACGGCCCGCCTGCGGCCCCGCACGGGCCATCGGCGCACCCCGGGGGGAATCGGTCGGCCTGCCGATTGGGGGGCCCCTGAATAACGGTAATTAGCCGGGGGGACAAAGAGGCCCGGTAGTTGGCATTTTATTGGGCCGTGAACTTGAATACGAAATGCGCCCGGTGTACGCGCCGCACTCATCGCACCAGACTGCGCCGCATGTCCGCATCGCCCCCTTCGCCCATCCCGGCCGATCCGTTCGGAACGGGACTACTGCGCCCGCTGCGCCCCGTTGCGTCAGTGCTCGGCGTCGATCACCGTCTGTTGGCCAAGGAATGCGAAGCGGGCCGACTCCCAATCCGCGCATTCCGCATCGGCCCTCGGCGTCTGGTGTTCCTGTGCGGTGTGGACGTGGACAACTTCGTCAACGATCTTCGAAAGGCTGCCCCATGACACCGCAAGAGTTCCAACAGCAAGTCCGCCGCGACGCTCAGGCCGCGGGCATGAATTCGGCGATGGCCGACATCCTTGCGCGGGGCGTCGGAATGGACCCCGCCGAACCCGGCGAGCTTCGGTCGGCCCGCGAGTTTTTCGCCAAGGCATGCGCCCGTGCATCGTCGCGCGCCGTGGCGCCGGCTCGCCCCAAATTGATGGACGCCGCCGACGTCGCCCGAGCCGTCTGGGCTCATCGGGGAGACGCCTGATGGGTGCCTTCGTCCGTGCGTTGCCGCAGATCGAACCGCAGCAAACGAAGCCGCGGACACTCTATTACGACGAGCGAAAACTCGCGGCCCTGCAAGCTGAGCGAGACGTGCGGGTCGAAGCGCTGCGCAGCCTGGCTGAGCTTCGCCGTGATGCACAAGACCGATGGCGATACCTTCGCGCGGATGTCGTCAAGTCGTCACTCCTGACCCAGGTCCACCCCGACATCGACACGTGGCTTCCCCAGCGAATTCAAGCGCTGGGCCATCGTGAACTCGACGCAGCCCGCGTCCCGCACGAACTGCTGCGCGACTGTGTGGCCACCTATGAGCGCTACCTCGCACTCGACGAGAGGTGGCAGGCCGATTCGAAGGCGATCACGCCCTTTCAACAACTCATCGGCGCGTGCGAGAAATTCGCTGGCGTCAACGGCTTGAAGGGGCTTGCATGAGCACGAAGCCCGACAACATCACTCGCCTGCGCGAGACCATCGCGCGTCTGAACCTCGAACGCGAAGCCATCACCGATGCGCCCTTGTCGCGCGGTGAAGTGAAGGCACGGGTCGCGGATTGGCGGGTCGAGGGCAAAGCCCGCGGCGATGCGTTCCTGAAGCACTGGGTGCGTGAGTCGGCTGCGGGTGCGCAATTGCGGGACATCTTCACTCTGAAGGCCGACGGGCACGGAAACGTCGACGCCACGGGCTTGATGTTCGCATTGGCCGACCCCCTCGCACTGGACGCCGCGCTATCCGTCATCGTCGACAGGGAAATCGGCGAAGGGCCGGACGCAGCGGGCCGAGCCGCGCGCCTCGCTGAGATCGACGCAGAACTGTTACGCCTGGGGCACAAGGAAGAGGACATTATCGAAGCGGCCGAAGCCGCCGGCACGCCTATTGACCGGCGTGCAAACGCTGATCCCACCGTGGTCCTGCGCTTGCGGCCCGAGGCACTGTGACGTTCTCGGCCGTCACGCTGCCGGCGGTCGCCCGCCGCTACGTGCTGACCGGCCCGGCCGGTCCGCAAGTCGATCAGCTTGTGGCCCAGCTGATCGGCGCGGGCGCAGCCGTCGAAACTATTGCGCCCGGTACGCGGTACCGCCTGGACGGTCCCGAGGGGCTACTTGATGCGCTCGCTGGCGAGCTCGCGCCGTTCGAGGGCTACGGCGTGGTTCTGGAACTGCCGCCGGTCGACGTCATCCGCATCGGGTCCACGCTCGCGCCTGCTCAACCGTACCGCCGAAGCGTGACGGTACACGGCACGGGCACCGCGCATTCATACGTCGCCCGCGCGCTCGACAACGGGCTCGCGGTCGCGACCGTCGGCATCAATCGATGGTCGATCACTGGCCGCACTGCCGCCCTCGTGGCCTGGCTCGCAGCAGTGTGGAACAAGACCCCCGACGAAGTGCTCGCGATCGAGCATTGGACCCCCGAGTCTGTGGCCGCCGAAGATGCTCCCCTGCCCGTCAGCGTGGACCTGCCGCCCATTCAGGTCGACGTGAACCTGCCCGTGCGGCAAACGACCTCGAGCATCACGCGCGATGGTGCGGGTGACATCCGAACGATCTTGCAGCTTGAACAGACTGTGGAGCGACAACCATGACCACCACCCCCGCCGAGATCCGGGCCGTTCTGGCGGAGATGAGAGCCGGCATGGTCGCCCTCGAGTCATCGCTACTCGCTGCGATGCCAAAGGGCGGTCCGGACCTCGCCGCTCGGTCGAGCGCGCTGGCGACCGAAGAGGCCCGACGCGCCGCCGCTGGCGTGAGGGTGAGTGTGGCGAACTCAATCGACGGCCGTCGCGCTGAACTGATGAGCGACACGGCGGCCCATCAAACCGAGGCGATACGTGCAACGTATGGCGCGCTGCAGAGCGCCCTCGTCATCGCGGCCCAGGGCATGGCTGTGCTTGGGGCATTGGCTGATCGGATCGAGGCCGAAGAGACGCAGGCAACCGCTGCCCGGGCCGAGGCGGAACGGGTAGCCGCCGAGGCGGAACGGGCTCGCCCCGCGACCATCAACTTCTGGCAGCGCTGACGTGACCCCCGCCGAACTACGTGCACACGCTGACGCCGCCGAAGGCTTGCGTGACGCCGTCGCTCGATTGAGCGTCAACAGCAAACGCCACGGGACGATGCTGGCTGGCCTCGGACAGCGGTTCGCCGAGATTCGATCGGCTGAAGACATAGAAGGCCGGGCAGCGCGCAATCCCGCCCCGGGCCTGGCGATTCTGATGGCCGAGATCCTGCGCATCGTCAGCGAGCATCACAAGCAAGCGGCCACCGACGTGGCCGACCTCATTGGCGCCAGTCGCGCTTGTTTGGACTGCGCCCTGCGGGCCGGAAAGGACTGAACATGGCAACCGGCTCGAATCGTGATGTCCGGCTCGGCATCGGCGTCGACGTCAGCGGAGAAGACGGTCTCAAAGACTTGACCGCCGACGTTCGCGGCGTCAGCACTGCCGCCGGTGCTGGAGCGGCGGACATCAACCGCCTAACCGCCGAACTGACCGCACAAAAGACCGCAACAGAACAACTACGCCAAGCCGAGGCGGCCGCTCGTGCCGAACAGGCCGCAGCACGAGCCGAACTGAACGCCAAGCGCGATGCCCTGGCGCTGCTGCGCGCGCAGAGCACGGCGGCCACGCGGTCGAGCGAAGAGTTCGGCACGGCCGAACGTGCGCTGAAAATCGCCGTCGTAGAGAGCCGCGCTGCCCTGCGCGATCGAACCACGGCGGCGACCGCTGCAGCGGCCGAGTCGCGCGCCAGTGTGGCCGCCGAACGAGAACTCGCCGCATCGCTCGCCGCAACTGCCGCCGCTCAACGCGCTGCCGCTACTGCTGCGGTACGGTCCGCCGCTGAGCAAAGCACGGCGCTCGAAACCCTGCAAGGGCAACTCGCTGCGGTGCGCAATGTGGCGGCGCTGGCGCTCGGCGGGTCGCTAATCGGTTCGCTCGCCAAGGACATCGCCGACACGGCCGACGAGTACAGCAATCTCTCCGCGCGAATCAAGATTGCCACCGGCGACGGCGAAGGTTTCAAGACCGCTTTTCAAGGCGTTTTCGACATCGCCCAGCGCACCGGCACGGCCGTCGAATCGGTCGGAACGCTGTTCACGCGGTTGTCGGCGAACAGCAAGGAACTTGGCATCTCGAATCAATCGGTGCTCGGCATCGTCGAAGAGGTCAGCCAAGCCCTGCAGCTGTCCGGCGCCAGCACATCCGAAGCGGCGAACAGCATCACCCAGTTCTCGCAAGCGGTCGCCGCCGGCACGCTTCGCGGGCAAGACCTGAACAGTGTGCTCGAGCAGGCCCCGCGGCTGGCCCGCGCGCTGGCCGATGGTCTCGGCGTTACCGTGGGTCAGTTGAAAGCGCTGGGCGCGTCGGGCTCGTTGACGTCGGCCCAGGTTGTGGCCGCGCTGCAAGGCCAGTCTGCAGCCCTGCAAGCCGAGTTCGATCAACTGCCGCCCACGGTGGGCCGGGCCCTGACAAACCTATCGAACAGTTGGACCCAGTACGTCGGCGAGGCCGACAAGGGCAGCGGGGCCAGCCACACCGCTGCCGCGGCAATACAGGCACTGGCCGCGAACCTCGACACCGCCGCGTCGCTGCTGTTCGGTCTGGGCAAGGCCGCAGCGGCATACGCTGCCGTGCGTCTGGCCGAATCGCTCATCGCCAGCGCCACGGCCGCGCGCACCGTCGCTACAGCGACCGCAGCGGCAACCGTCGCGACCGAAGCGAACACCGCCGCAACTGTGGCCAACGCCGCCGCGCAGAACGCTGCGGGCGTGGCCGCCGGCGGGTTCGGTGCGCGCCTGGCGTCGATCGTCGGCGCGGCCAAGTTGTTCACTGTGGTCGGCATCGCCGCCAACTTCCGCGAGATCGGTACGGCAATCGGGGAGTGGGTCGCACGCATGACCGGTGCTGACGATGCGCTCAAGCAATTGGAGGTTGCCACAAAGGGCGACGAAGCCGCAGCCCGCGCGAACGCTGCTGCGACTGCCGCACTCGCGCAGGCCAAGCAGCAGGCAGCCGATGCCGCGCTCGGCCTAACCAAGCAATCGCGCGCACTGGTGGCCGAGTTCGAAGGCTTGACCGCGAAGGGCGAAAGCACTGCCGACGCGATAGGCAAGCTGTCGAAGTCACTGAACCTGTCGGACGTTCGCGGTATCGAAACCGCCGGCACGGCCCTCGACGCGCTGGGCGAACGCGGCAAGCTGGCCGCGAACCAAATCCGTGCGGCCCTCGCCGATGCGCTGAAAGGCGAAGACCTGGCCCGGTTCGAAACGCAGGCCCGCGCCGCCTTCGATGGTTCGGAGCAAGGCGCCCGCAGGCTGCAGGCCGCACTCGACGCGATCGCAGACGAATCGCTGCGCCGCGCCGGCACCAGTGTGGACGAACTGGCCACGGGCTTCAGCAAGGCCGCGACGTCCGCAATCAACGACGTCGACGCGCTGGCCGAGACGTTGAACTCGCTGGGCGCCACTGGCGACGATGCAAGCCGCGCGCTGACATCGGCACTGGACAAAGCCACGGCCGCCGCCACAACGGAGCGCGCGCTGCAGGCTGTCGCGGACCGCGCGAAGGCGCTGGGCGTCGCTGGGCAATTGGCCGGCGATCAGGTGGCCGCGGCGCTCGACAAGATCGCTCGCAAGGCTGATGAACTGCGGCCCGGCGTCAACTCGCTGGGCGAGGCGCTGCACAACTTTGGACTACAGACCCGCGACGAACTGCAGGCCACGGCCGACCGCCTGGCCGCCTCATATCAGCAGATCGCGAACAGCACTGAGGTATCGCTCGCGGATCAGATCGCCGCCTTCGGCAGGTATCACGATGCAGCGGTCGCGGCGAACGGTGGCGTCGAGACTTCGGCACTCGCGGTGCAGCGCCGCATCATCGAGACAAAGGCCGATGCTGCCGGTCTGGGCGACGCGCTCGAGTCGGCTATGCGCAAGGCGAAGACCGCCACAGACGGAGCCGCCACGGCGCTGGAGCGGTACAACGCGCTCTTGCGGTCCGACCCGTCGCGCCTGGTGGGAGGCAGTGGCCTGGCCGGCATCACGAACAGCCCCAGCGCGGCGCCCACGGGTTCATCGGGCGGTGCGGGATCGAGAGGCAGCGGCGGGACCACGTTCACCGGCGCGGGCCAGTTCACGCCGCCGGACAACAGCGGCGAATGGTACCTACCGCAAAGCGCGCTCGACTACATCGCCCGCAATCCGTACATCACCGACGATGCCGTCAAACGCCTATGGGTGCTGACGCCCGCCGGCGCGGCCCGTCGGCGTGACGCTGCGGGCGGATCGGTTGGCCCATTCGGCGGTCCGGCCGGGGCGCCTGCGGTTGCGGCGCCGCCCCCCGTGTCTTCGCCCGCGCCTGCGCCGCTGCCGACCGCGACACCCTCAGCCGTCGTCCGTGTGGACATCAACGTGAACGGCAAGACCGTGCAAGTACCGACAACGGCCGACGCTGCCGACGCGCTCGTAAGGGCGCTCGAGGACGCGAAACGATTGGCGGGGTATTGACTATGCAGATCGAGATTGCGCCCGGTTTCACCATGAGTGTGACCATGACGCCCTACGTCGGCGGCACAACGCTTGTCCCGCTGGCCGGACTGCAGGGGCTGCGCCGCACCGTCGGCGAGTTCGTGGCGGTATGCCCCGCCGGCTCTGCTGTTCAGGTGCTGGCGCGCTCGGTGGCGGCCCGGGTTGATGGGCTCTGTACATTCCAACGGCGGCCGGGCGCCGCAAAACCCGAGGATGACGAATGGACTCGATCAATGTGAGGGTCGCCGAAGGCCGCGCGCAGGCTCAGAAAGCCGTTGACGCGGGCGTGCTGCTTCAGGTCGCGCTGAAGAGGTCGACAACCCATGAAGTGCGAACGTGTCTTGCCGGTGCAATCCAGTTGAACGCCGAGATTGCGGCAACCCTGCAAGGTCTGTTTGGCGACGTGAAGCCTTCCGACCTATCCGTGTCCGTGCGCTGGATTCCTAACGGCGACACCGGGGATTCCGCCTTCTAATTGCGGCCACCCTGCGGGCTGAACGTGACACGCATGGCCCGCTCAAGGAACGAGGAAGACCGGTTTCTCGGATGGCAGGAACGGTGGGCGAACGCCATGCCGTGGATGGCCGCGCCGCGCCGGATCACCGTGCGGTTCGAGTTCGAGGATTTCCTTGAAGGAGTGGCCGAGGTGTTCGCGGTGGTGTTAACGCCCATCGGGGGCAGACCTAATTCCCGACGTTAGACTGACGACGTAAGCTTGGGGCATGAACGTGCAGATTCTTGCATTCGCCCTCGTGTTCCTCGCTCTTCCGTCCCATGCGATGTACAAGTGCCTGTCGCCTGACGGCAAGACGACGTTTCAGCAAACGGCATGTCCTAATTCGGACCAATCCGCGAGGGTGAGGACCACAGTAGGGCCATCACCAGCCGACGGAAGACCGGAGAACATCCGGCGCGCTGTTGCTGAACGAAAGATCGTGTTGGGAATGACGCGTGCCGAACTCAATAGGGTGATGCGCGTACCGCCGGACAAGGACAACTCATCGCTCTACTCAAGCGGCCGGCACGATCAACTGATCTACTACCAAACGGGGCGCACGCTCTACGTCTACACGGAGAACGATGTCGTCACGGCAGTTCAGGACAACGAGGGCCCACCGCCTCGCCCGAGCGCCGCAGCACTTGAGCGGCCAACGAGACCGTCCAAAGTCTGCCCGTCCGACGCTGAGATCCGAAGCCTGGAAATCGACCAGAGCATGATCCGCAATCGGAACAATGACGCGTTGCAAGCCGAGCTCGCGCGTCAGCTTTCGGAGGCGCGAGCTTGCCGCCGAGATCGATAGCGGCTTGCAGCAATCGGAATCCCTCAATCCTGCTGACGAAGAGGCGCACCGCTCGGGCGCACTGGTACGCACAGGACGTGCACACGAAGGCCTGCAAAGCCCCATGTTTCCTACTTAATCGGTCCAGTCCATCATCGGCGCCACGCTCAGGCGCCAGGGGCTTAAGGCTTGCATCATCAAGCGTCGATTTTCGCCGACTTCGCGGCGCAGCGGCAGCGGCCGGCGCGCGCTGCGCCAAGCCTATGATGCGCGCAACTGCATGATTGCCGCCGGGCGCGGCGCCCGACGCGAGCCATGAAGATCCAACTGCTTTCGGACCTGCACCTGTCGATGCATGGGCTGGCGGCGACGCACACCGATGCCGACGTGGTGGTGCTTGCCGGCGACCTCGGGCGCCCGGCTGCGGCGCTGGCATGGGCGCGCCAGTTCAGCCAGCCGACGCTGCTGCTGGCAGGCAACCACGAGTTCTACGGCTCCGACCTGCAGACCACGATGGCGCTGCTGCGCGACGGCGCGCGCGACACCAACGTGCATGTGCTCGAGTGCGACGAATGGCACCTCGGCAACGTGCGTTTCCTGGGCTGCACCTTGTGGTCTGACCACCGCCTGCTGCCCGCGGGGCCGGAGCGCGAACGCGGACTGCAGATGGCGTGCGAGATGGTGCGCGACTTCAGCCGCATCGCCGCCGCGCCCGGGCGGCCCGAGCCCTTCACGCCGGCGCTGGCGCAGCAGCGCTTCGATGCCTCGGTGGCGTGGCTCGACGCGTGTTTCGCGCGCCCGCACGGTGGGCCGACGGTCGTCGTCACGCACTTCGCGCCGACGCGCCAGAGCATCCATCCACGTTTTGCCGGCTCGCCGCTGAACGCCTGTTTTGTCAGCGATCTGCAGGCGCGCATCGAACGCTGGCAGCCTCAGCTCTGGCTGCACGGCCACACCCACGACAGTTTCGACTACCGCATCGGCGCCACGCGGGTGCTCGCCAATCCTCGCGGTTATGCACCTGCGGGCGTGGTCGAGAATTCGCTCTTCGACCCCGCCTTCGTGGTCGAGCTGGATCAGTCGATGACGGTGATGCCACGACGATGACGCATCGCGCGGCCCAGCGTGGCCAGGGCGTCGTCGTCGAGCAGCCGTGCGGCCATCGGCAGCAGTTCACGCTCTTCGAAAGCGATGTGCGTGGCGTACAGCGTGCTGAAGGCCTGCACCGCGTCGGCCGGCAGCGCCGCCTGCGCCTGCCCGGCGGCAATGGCCTGCAGGCGTGGCCTCAGGCCGCGCCATGCCGCCTCGAGCTGCCGGTGCTCGGCGCTGAGGTGTTGCGCCATCTCGCGGATGCACACGGGGTCTGAGCCGGCCATCGATTCCATCAGCGCCGGAAAGAGATCTTCTTCCTCGTCGGCATGATGGTCGCGTGCGGCGGTGTCGAAGTAGCGCAACACTGCTGCGGCGGCGCTGCTGGCGTCGGCATCGACGCCGTGCGCCGCCACGTGCGCGGCCAGGCGCTGCAGTGTGCTGCACTGGCGCTCGACGCGGCGATGGCAGGCCTGCAGCATCTCCAGCGGCACCTCGAAGCCGCCGTCGGGCGCCGCCGATCCGGGCATCAGCGGCATCATCGCGTGGCTCCCGCCGCCCGCGCCGCGCCGCGGCGGCTCGGCGGCAGCGCCACCGGCGCGACGCGGGCACTGCGCTGCGACTTCGGCAGCGGCGTGGCGATCTCGGCCAGCGTCGCGCCGTCGAGCGCGTCGAAATAGGCCTGCATCGCCTGGCCGAGCAGACCCTTGAGGCGGCAGCTCGGCGACAGCGTGCAGGTGTCGCGCGCGGCGTCGAAACACTCGACGAGACGGAAGTCGGTTTCGGCGGCCCGCACGACGTCGCCGACACGGATGTGCTCGGCCCGGCGCAACAGACGCAGGCCGCCGCCGCGGCCGCGCACGGTCTCCAGCAGGCCCTGAGTCGCGAGGTCGTTGACGATCTTCATCAGGTGGTTCTTCGACACGCGGTATTCGGCCGCGAGCTCGGCGATCGTCACCAGCCGTTCGGGATGCGTCGCGCAGTACATCAGCACGCGCAGCGTGTAGTCGGTGTAGTCGGCCAGTCGCATCGGTGTGTCCGCCCGCCGCTTTCGCGGCCGCCATGAAACATGCAAGCATGGTACATCTTAAACCCGGCTCGGGGCGCAGCACTCCTCATCGGCCCCATAGCGCGTCCGGCGTCTTGCCCACCCTGCGGCTGACCCGACAATATGGACGGATCACCTGCCGCCCGTTAACATGCACAGACGAAGCATGTTCTGTCCGCCCTGAGATCAACCCCGACCTGCCACCCGTCATGACATTCGTCGTCACCGAAGCCTGCATCCGCTGCAAATACACCGACTGCGTGGACGTCTGCCCCGTCGACGCCTTCCGTGAAGGCCCGAACTTCCTCGTCATCGACCCTGTCGACTGCATCGACTGCGCGGTGTGTGTGCCCGAATGCCCGGTGAATGCCATCTATGCCGAGGAAGACGTACCCAGCGACCAGCAGGACTTCACGCCGCTGAATGCGGAGCTGGCCATGCTGTGGAAACCCATCACGCGCACCAAGAAGGCCCTGCCCGACGCCGACGAGTGGGCCGCCATCACCGACAAGCGCGGCGAACTGCAGCGCTGAACGCCGAGCCACGGCGCCACGGCCGACAAGGCGCCAGCCTTGCCCGCCCTGCGTTCGCGCTCAGGCGCCGGCGCGGCGCTGCGGCAGGAACCAACCCCAGCCGCTGCCGGCGGCGTCGAGCCGGTGGTCCACCACACGCTGCACGCCGACGATGTTCTGCGCCGCCACACGCGCCGCGTCGGCGTCGGCGTCGCACTCCATCAAGCCGTAGAAGTGCACCACGCCATCGAGTACGCTGAGCTGCGACTGCGTGGGATGCCACCAGGGCTGCGACTCCAGCTCGGCCAGCAGCGCATGGCGGATCGCCGCATCCGTCACCGCGCGGCCGAGTGGCGTGCGCGCTGCACGTTCCGCGAGGGCGCGCACGAAGTCATGACGGGCGATGCTGCCCACCAGGATGTCGCCGCGCAGCACGGGCAGCGCCGCCGTGGCATGGCGCTCGAACAGGCGCACGGCCTCGGCCAGTGGCGCGTCCTCGTCGATGCAGATGCGCTCGCGACGCATGATGTCGGCCACGCAGGCCGCGCGTGACTCGACATAGCCCGTCGACGACACCTCACCGGCGAACAGCCGCACCCACCACGGCCGTTCGGCCGCGTCGCGCCCGGTGCCGAGTTCATGGCGGTGCAGCAGATCACGCTCGCCGACCGTGCCGGTCAGCCTTCCGCTTTCGAGCACGGGCACGTCGCTCAGCCGATGCCGCAGCAGCAGATCGAGCAAATCCGAGGTCAGCGTGGCCGGGGACACGCTGACCGGCGTGCGGTTCATGAGGTCGCTGACTTGCATCGTTCGCTCCTTGCCGGCATTCCATCGGCGGCCTCGCAAGTATATCGGATTACGATACAACCTAGAAGCCATGGCGCAACCCCGGCTTGAACCACGACGATGATCGCGCGACACTGAAGCCCATGTCCGAACACACGCTGGCTTTGCCCAATGCCGACTGGCCTTACCTGCAGATCCTGCTTCGTCTGGCGCTCAGTCTGGCGCTGGGCCTGCTGATCGGGCTGGAGCGCGAGCGCCGCGGCAAGGAAGCGGGCCTGCGCACTTTCGGCTTCATCTCGCTGCTCGGCGCACTGGGCGGCGCGTTGGGTACGCCGTTTGCGCTCGTGATCCTGGTGCTGGTGGCGGTGCTCGCGGTGCTGCTGAATGTGCAGACGCTGCGCACCGACCAGGGCACCGAGCTCACGACCTCGGCGGCCATGCTCGTCACCTGCATGGCCGGCATCCTGTGCGGGCGCGGCCACACCATCTCGCCGGCGGCGGTGATGGTCATCGCCACTGCGCTGCTGGCGTGGAAGGAAAGGCTGGCCGGGCTGTCGATGGGGCTCACCGAAGGCGAGCTGCGCTCGGCACTTCTGCTGGCCATCCTGGCGATCGTGATCTACCCGGCGCTGCCGATCGGCGCCGTCGGGCCGTGGCATCTGATCGAGCCGCGCGCGGCGTGGATCACGGTGATGGTGATCGCAGGCATCGGCTTCCTGAACTACATCCTCTGGAAGCTGTACGGCGCACGCGGCACCGAGATCTCGGGCTTCCTGGGCGGCCTCGTGAACAGCAATTTCACCGTCATCGAACTGTCGGCGCGCGTGCGCCAGGCCTCGGGCGCCTTCGTCGGCCTGGCTTACCGCGGCGTGCTGCTCGCCACCACCGCGATGGTGCTGCGCAATGCGGCGCTGTTGCTGATCCTGGCGCCGCCGGCGCTGGCGAGTTCGTTCACTGCGTTCGGCCTGATGCTGCTCACCAGCGCCGGCCTCGTGCTGTGGAGCTACCGGCAGCGCGCGCGCAGTGAAAGCGACGAACCGCCCAAGCTCGAACTGGCGCTGCCTTTTTCACTGCCGCTGGCGCTGAAGTACGGCGTTGTGTTTCTGGTGCTGCACGTTGTCGGCGGCGTCACGCAACGTCAGTTCGGCGACCTCGGCTTTTATGCCGTCAGCGCCGTCGGCGGACTCATGTCCAGCGCCAGCGCGGTGGCCGCTGCCGCCACGCTGGCCACGCAGGGCAGCCTGCAGCCCGGCGTTGCGGGCACCGGCGCCCTGGTGGCATCGCTGACGAGCATCGCGTTCAGCCTGTCGTTCGTGCTGCGCACGCGCAACCGGCTGCTGATCGGCAATCTGGCACTGGCGATGGTCTGCATCGCGCTCGCCGGCCTGGTGGGGGTGCTGAGCTGGGAGCTGTTGCGCCCCTGGCTCGAACCGTGGCTGCCAGGCGCCGCGCCTCGGCCCTAGGCGGCCCAGGCTGACCGGCCGCCGCGCGTCATTTGCGGGCGTGCTTGCGGCCTTCTTCTTCGGCGTCCTTCAACTCGCGCGCCTGCTGCGGGCTGTCGGGCCTGGCGTCGTGCGCGGCCTTGTCGACCTTGCCGGCATCGGCCGCAAAACGTTCGACCGAGTCGCGATAGCGGCGGGCGGCGGTGTAATTGCCCTCGCCTTGCAGCGCGGGGTCGTCCTTGGCGGGTTTGCGGTTGCTCATCGAGGGCTCCTGGAAGCGGCAGCGGGAGGGCCGCCCTGCACGCAGTCTGGCGCGCCGCGCCGGCGGCAGACATCGGTGCAGGCGCCGTCGGCCTGTCGGCCGATGCCCACAGGCGGCGTGAAGTCTGCCGCGGCAGCGCGCCGTGGCGGCGCCGAGATACATCATGTCGTGATATGATTCGAGGTTCAGATGCCCACCGCGACGCGCAGCCTTTCGAAGGCCGATTTCGACACCCTGTCCGAATTTCGTTACCAGATGCGCCGCTTCGAGCGCTTCTCAGAACGCGCTGCGCTGAACGCCGGCATCACACCGCAGCAATACCTGGTGCTGCTGCACATCAAGGGCTTTCGCGGCCGGTCGTGGGCGCTGGTTGGCGAACTCGCCGAACGGCTGCAGTTGCAACCGCACGGCGCCGTGGCGCTGGTCACGCGCTGCGAGACGCTTGAGCTCGTGCAGCGCCGTGCTCATGCCGGCGACAGACGCCAGGTCGAGGTGCATCTGCAGCCCGCCGGCGAGAAGATGCTGCAGACGCTGGCCGTGATGCACCGCGCCGAATTGCAGGCGCTGCAAGGCCGCTTCAGCGTGCCGAACGTGAATTTTCCCGACCCATCCTGAGACAACAACCTCCCCACATGAGCACTGCCCACCGCGGCGACTTCGCCCTCAATGCCCGGCTGCTGCGCATCACGCTGATGGCCGCTGTCATCGGCGGCGCCGCCACCCTCGCCGCACGCGTGCTGCTGGATCTGATCCGCCTGTTCACGAACCTGTTCTTCTTCCAGACCTTCTCGATCGCCAACCGCTCGCCTGCCGAGCACACGCTGGGGGCGTGGGTCATTCTGGTGCCGGTGCTCGGCGGGCTCATCGTCGGCGTGATGGCGCGCTTCGGATCGGACAAGATCCGCGGCCACGGCATTCCGGAGGCGATCGAAGCCATCCTGTTCGGCAAGAGCGAGATGTCGGCGAAGGTGGCGCTGCTCAAGCCGGTGGCGTCGGGCATCGTCATCGGCAGCGGCGGGCCGTTCGGCGCCGAAGGCCCGATCATCATGACCGGCGGCGCCATCGGTTCGCTGATCGCGCAGCATTTCCATCTGACCTCGGCCGAGCGCAAGGCGCTGCTCGTGGCCGGTGCCACGGCCGGCATGACCGCCGTCTTCGGCACCCCGGTGGCGGCCGTGCTGCTGGCGGTGGAGCTGCTGCTGTTCGAGCTGCGTCCGCGCAGCCTGTTGCCGGTGGCGGTGGCCTGCGCCATCGCCGGCTTCACGCGCCCGCTGTTGATGACGCCGGGCCCGCTGTTTCCGCTTCAGACCGCTGTGCCCGGCCCGCTGGCGATGCTGTCGTGCGTGCTGGCAGGGCTGTTGTCGGGTGCGCTGGCAGCGGGGCTGTCGCTCTCGCTGTACAAGGTGGAAGACCTGTTCGGCAAGCTCAGCCTGCACTGGATGTGGTGGCCGGCGCTGGGCGGGGTTGCCGTCGGCATCGGCGGCTGGCTGCAGCCGCGTGCGCTGGGCGTGGGCTACGACGTCATCGGCGATCTGCTGCACAACCACCTGGCCATCGGCGTCGTGCTGGCGCTGTTGGCGGTGAAGGCAGTGATCTGGGTCATCGCACTGGCCTCGGGCACCTCGGGCGGCGTGCTGGCGCCGCTGTTGATGATGGGCGCCGGGCTGGGGGTCGCGCTGAGCAAGGTGCTGCCCGGCAACGACCCCGCGCTGTGGCCGCTGGTGTGCATGGCCGCCACACTGGCCGGCACCATGCGTGCACCGCTGATGGCCGCGATCTTCGCCTTCGGCCTGACCCACGACAGCAACGCGCTGCTGCCGCTGCTGGCGAGCTGTGCCGTGGCCTACGGCTTCACGGTGCTGTTGATGCCGCGCTCGATCCTCACCGAGAAGATCGCCCGCCGCGGCTACCACATCTATCGTGAGTACGGCGTCGATCCGCTCGAGCGTCACTTCGTCGACGAAGTGATGACGCGCGAGGTGCGCAGCATCGATGCCGCCGCGCCTCTCGCCGCGGTGCTGGCCGAGCACTTCGGGCCGCACCAGGCGCACCGCGCGTTCCCGGTGCAGCGCGACGGCAGGCTGCTCGGCCTGCTGGACCGCGCGCGCCTGGCCGACTGTCTGGCGCGTGTCCCGGCGGCCACCGCCGCCGATGCCTGCGCCAGCACGCCGCCGCTGTTCGCGCTGCCTGGCGAGACCTGCCGTCTGGTGGCCACGCGGCTGGCGCGCCACCGCATCGAACGCCTGCCGGTGGTGCAGGACGCTCAGTCGATGCGGCTCGTGGGCATCGTCGCGCGCAGCGACCTCATCAAGCCGTCGCTGGTGCACTTCGACGAAGAGGAAAAGCGCGAGCGGCTGCTCGGCCTGCCATAACGATCCGGCAGGGTCGGCGCGAGCTCGGCCCGAACTAGGGGCAGCCCGCGCCATAGGCCCCGCGTAGCATCGCGGCGTCAGGCGCTTGCCGGCGGCCCCACGCCGCTGTCGCCAGGCAGCGACGAGGAGGCACACGATGGCAACGCTGAACATCGGCATGTCGGGCAACCCGGTGAAGGCGCTGCAGCGCGCACTGGCCGCGCACGGTTTCGACCCCGGCCTCATCGACGGTGAATTCGGCGGCGCCACCGACGCCGCGCTGCGTGCCTTCCAGCGCAGCGAAGGCATGCTGGCCGACGGCATCGCCGGGCCGCGCAGCCTGTGCGCGCTGGGCCTGGCCGAGAGCGACGAGCTGCCGAGCGTATTGCCCGGCGTCAGCGTGCAGATCGTCAGCGCGATGTTCCCGCAGACGCCCATCGGCAACATCAAGACCAACCTGCCGCCGGTCAAGCAGGCGCTGGCCGATCTCGGCCTGCAGGATCGCGCGATGGTGCTGATGGCGCTGGCCACCATCCGCGCCGAGACCGAATCCTTCCGCCCCGTTCCCGAAGGTGAATCGCGTTTCAACACGCCGCCCGGCGGGCCGTCATTCGGCCTGTACGACAACCGGCGCGACCTGGGCAACACCGGCCATCCCGATGGTGACCGCTACAAGGGTCGCGGCTTCGTGCAGCTCACCGGGCGCGCCAACTACCGCCAGTTCGGGCCGCTGTTGCGCACGCCGGTCGATCTGGAAACCCAGCCCGACCGCGCGGCCGAGGCCGGCATCGCCGCCGAGCTGCTGGCGCTGTTCCTGAAGAACCGCGAGCTGCAGATCAAGGACGCGCTGATGCACGACAACCTGATGGCTGCGCGCCGCCTCGTCAACGGCGGCAGCAACGGGCTCGACCGTTTCACCGACGCGTTCAAGCGCGGCAGCACGCTGCTTGGCGACATCGGCTAGCGCCAGCGGTCTCCGGCCCGGTCCGGTTGCAAGCGCATGGAGGTCGACGCTGACCGACAGACGCGTGCTCTGCTCGGCGGCGCGGGCCTCGAACGGTTGGCCCAAAGCGCCGAGCAGCGCCACGGTCAGGGCCACCGGGGTGGCAAGTTGGGGGAATCGGTGCGCACGCATGCAGGGCTCCTTGGGCCGCAGTTTTCAAGCTGCCCATGGTGGCCTCGCGTGGCGGCCTGCACATCGCCCGCAGGAGCCACCCGGCTTGGCCCGGCGGGCCATCGCCGCGTCAGTGCACGGTGTCGGCGATCTGCAATTGCAACGCCGCGGTGCCCACCGGCACGACGGCGCTCTTGGCTTCAAGGTCGCCCGGCTGCGGCATCGCGTTGCCGCTCTTGCTGATGCGCGCTTCGACGATCACCTGCGTGGCCGACGACAGACGCGCCGCCGGGCTCATCGCCAGGCTGTCGTCGAGCGTGAAGTCCAGCGGCAGGTCGGTGACCCTCTTCTTCAGCACCGCCAGCGGCATGCGTGCGCCGCTGGCCGGGCGCGCGAAGATGAACAGCGTGTCGCCCGGCGCCACCTTGGCCTTGAGCGCCGGCGCCAGGCTGACGCGGCCGCTGATGCGCCCGGCCGCCGCGCCGGCCCGCGGCCCCGACGCCAGTTGCGCCGGCGCCGGCAGGTGGCCGCGCTGGCGCGCCTCGGCCACCGCGCCCTGCAACTGGCGCGCGAGCTCGCCATCGGGCTGGCTGATGTCGATCGCCTTCTGCCAGTACAGCACCGCGTTGGTGTAGTCGGCGTGGTTGAACGCCACCGTGCCGGCCAGCGACAAGGCCTTCAGGTTCGCCGGATCGAGCTTCACCGCCTGCATCACCAGCGCTTCGGGCTGGCCGTCGAGCGAGCGCTTGTTGACGACGGCCAGCGCGTCGGCGTAGTCCACCATCGCCTGCGCATTGCGGGGCTGCAGTTCGAGCACGCGCTTGTACAGCGGCAGCGCGTCGTTGAAGCGGCGCAGCGCGGTGTACGAACGCGCCAGCATCGCCAGCCCTTCGACGTCGTCGGGCTGCGTCTTCAGCCGTTCGGCCAGGCGCGAGACCATGGCCTCGATCTGCTGGTCCACCTCGGCCTGGTTCTTCGGGTTCTGCGCCACCTCGGCGGCGCCGCCTTCCACCGCCTCGCCGGGGCCGACGCGCAGGCCATCGAAGTTGCCGCGCCAGGCATAGCCGGCAACGCCGAACAGCAGCACGAAGACCACCAGCGACGCGACCAGCGAACGCGACGGCCGCGCGGCAGCAGCCGCTGTTGTCGACGCGGGTGCGGCTGCGGCTGCGGGCGCGGGATCACCCGCCAGCACCGCGTCGACGATGCGGGCTTCGAGCTCGTCGCGTCTGTTGCGTGCGGCGTCGCCCGTGAGCACGCCGTCGGCGATCAGGGCGTCGAGTTGCGCAAGCTGGCGCTTCAGTTCATCGATCTGCAAGAGAAGGGTCGCTGTCTTCAGGGGTGTCGGGGTCGAAGGCGTCGGCGCCCAGGCGCTGGCGGTGGCGCAGCACCAGGAACAGCGCGCCGAGCGCGAGCATCAGCAGGGCCGGCGGGCCGGCCCACAGCAGCACGGTGCGCGCTTCGAGCGGTGGCTTGTAGAGCACGAAGTCGCCGTAGCGGTCGGTCATGTAGTGACGGATCTGCTCGTCGCTCATGCCCTTGGCCACCATTTCGCGGATCTGCTGGCGCAGGTCGGCTGCCAGGTCGGCATGCGAGTCGGCGATGGTCTGGTTCTGGCAGACCATGCAGCGCAATTCGCTCGCCACCGCCATCATGCGCGCCTCGACGGCGGCGTTGGCCGCCAATGGTTCGGCTTCCCGGGCCGCTGCCGCGCCGCAGACGAGCAACCCCGAGAGCAGCCCGCCCAGCAGCCGGGCGAAGAGCCCGGCGAGCGCGCCGGATCGCAGCCGCTCAGCCATTCAGGCGCCTGACCAGCGGCTCGATGGTGTCGCGCAGCACTTCCGGGGTCAGCGCGCCGATGTGCTTGTAGCGGATCACGCCCTGGCGGTCGATGAGGAAGGTCTCGGGCACGCCGTAGACGCCGTAGTCGATGCCGATGCGGCCGTCAGGGTCGAACATTGAGTCGGTGTACGGGTTGCCCCAGCGCTGCAGCCAGCCCGTGGCGGTGCTGCGCTGGTCCTTGTAGTTCAGGCCGTAGATCGGCACCACGCCCCGGCGCGCAAACGCCACCAGCACCGGGTGTTCTTCGCGGCAGGGCACGCACCACGACGCCCACACGTTGAGCAGCCACACCTTGCCGAGCATGTCCTTGTTGGCGACCTGCACCTCGGGTTTGTCGAGCAGCGTGGCGGTGAACGCCGGCGCCGGTTTGTCGATCAGCGGCGACGGCACTTCGCGCGGGTCCAGCCGCAGGCCGTAGGCCAGGAAACCGGCGAGCACGAGGAACAGCGCCAGTGGCCACACAAAGCGTGTCATGCGGCGGCTCCCGACACGGCGGGCAGCGCCGCCGCGACGGCCTTCTTCGCGCCGTAGCGGCGGTCGCTGGCGGCGAGCACGCCGCCAGCCATCATGATCAGGCAGCCACCCCAGATCCAGACGATGAAGGGTTTGTACTGCACGCGCACCACCCATTCGCCGCCGGGAAGCTGTTCGCCCATCGAGACGTAGAGGTCGCGCAGCGGGGTGCTGCTCACCGCCGCTTCCGTCATCGGGTTCTGCTGCACTCGGTAGACGCGCTTTTGCGGGCGCAGCGTGGCCAGTGTGCTGCCGCCGCGCGTGACCTCGATCGTGCCTTCGGCGGCGACGTAGTTCGCCCCCTGGACCTGGCGCACGCCCAGCATGCGGAAGGCGTAGCCGGCGATCTCGGTGGTGTCGCCCGGGCCCATCTTCACATCACGTTCGGTCTGGTAGGTCTTCACCATCGAGACACCGAACGCAAACGCCGCCACGCCCAGGTGCGCGATCAGCATGCCCACCATCGCACGCGGCAGCAGCCGTGCGCGTTCGGGGATCTGGGCGATGCGGCCGCCCGCGGGCCACAGCCGCGCCTTCAGGTCGACCAGCAGCGTGGCGACGATCCAGTACGCCATCGTCAGCCCGCCGGTGGTGACGAGCGCGATGCGACCGGCCAGCCAGCCCGTCAGCAGCGCCGCCGCCAGCGCCGCGGGCAAGGCCCAGCGCACGCGGCGCAGCAGCGTCGCCGCGCTGTCGCTCTTCCAGCGTGTGATCGGCCCCAGCCCCATCACCAGCACCAGCGGCGCCATCAGCCAGCCGAAGACGCTGTCGAAATACGGCGGGCCGACGGAGATCTTGCCCATGCCCAGCGCGTCGAGGAACAGCGGGTACAGCGTGCCCAGCAGCACTGCGCCGCAGGCCACCGCCAGCATCATGTTGTTGACGAGCAGCATCGATTCACGCGACAGCAGCCCGAAGCGCTGCCCCAGGCCGACCTTCGGCGCGCGCCACGCAAACAGCAGCAGCGACGCGCCGATCACCAGCACCAGGAAGGCGAGGATGAAGAGGCCGCGCCGCGGGTCGGTAGCGAAGGCGTGCACCGACGACAGCACACCCGAGCGCACGAGAAAGGTGCCCATCAGCGAGAGCGAAAACGCGAGCAGCGCCAGCAGCACGGTCCAGGCCTTGAAGCTGCCGCGCTTTTCCGTCACCGCCAGCGAATGGATGAGCGCGGTGCCGGCGAGCCAGGGCATGAACGACGCGTTTTCCACCGGATCCCAGAACCACCAGCCGCCCCAGCCGAGCTCGTTGTAGGCCCACCAGCTACCGAGGCCGATGCCGAAGGTCAGGAAGGTCCAGGCGGCAGTGGTCCACGGGCGGGTCCAGCGCGCCCAGGTGGCGTCGAGGTTGCCGCCGATGAGCGCCGCGATGGCGAAGGCGAAGGCCACCGAGAAACCGACGTAGCCCATGTACAGCATCGGCGGGTGCGCCACCATGCCGGGGTCCTGCAGCAGCGGGTTCAGATCGCGCCCGTCAACGGCCGCCGGCAGCAGGCGGTCGAAGGGGTTGGATGTCAACAGCATGAACAGCAAGAAGCCCGCCGCCACCAGCCCCAGCACGCCAAGGATGCGCGCGATGAACGGCAGCGGCAGCCGGCTGCTGAAACGTGCCACCGCGATCGTCCAGACATTGAGCATCAGCATCCACAGCAGCAGCGAGCCTTCGTGGCCGCCCCAGACCGCCGCGATGCGGTAGTGCAGCGGCAGTGCGCTGTTGGAATTGGACGCCACGTAGAGCACCGAAAAATCGTTG
>Ga0164241_10000834_pt1 | contig 45599 bp, 49 predicted proteins | sample OricomyardsoilBY_FD_108780 | JGI IMG/M metagenome (GOLD analysis project Ga0164241, IMG submission 108780) | Backyard soil microbial communities from Emeryville, California, USA - Original compost - Back yard soil (BY) | ecosystem: Environmental > Terrestrial > Soil > Unclassified | place: USA... | reverse complement strand
GAAGGGGATCCAGGTCGGCACCGCGGCGCGGCGCTCGAGGAAGCGCTCGGGGACGAAGCTCCCCGGGTCCTCGTAGATCGCCGCGCTGTTGTGGACCAGGTAGACGCAGGGAGCGACCAGGGTTCCGCCGGGCAGGTCGTAGCCGCCCAACCTCGCCGGTTTCAGCAGGCGGCGCACGACGACCGAGACCGGCGGCCGCAGGCGCAGGGTCTCCTTGATCACCGCGTCCAGGTAGGCCTCGCCCTCGCCGGCCAGCACTTCCTCCTGCAGGCGCGCAAGCTTCTCGGGGTGGCGCAACAGCCGCTCGAAGACCCAGGCGAGCGAGCTCGAGGTCGGGCCGTCGGTGAGCAGGGTGAGCAATTCGTCGCGCAGCTCTTTCTCACTCAGCGGCGAGCCGTCCTCGTTGCGAGCCTCGATCAGGATCGAGACCGCGTCCTTGCGGCCCTCATCGCCTTCGGCGCGGCGCCGCCGCACCTCGGCGAGCACCTCCGCTTCGACCGGCGCCATCGCCCGCCGCCAGCCGCGGCTGCGTTCGAGCCAGCGCGGTCCGAAGAGGGCAAGCTTGCGCAGGCGGCCTTCGTCGTTAACCGCCTCGGTCAGGTTGGTGAGCAGGGCGCGCAGCCGGTCCAGGCGGCCTTCGTCATCGCCAAAGACAGCCCGCATCACGACCTCCTGAGTGAGCGCCTGCATGCGCGGCCAGAGCTGGAACGGCTCGCCAACCGGCCAGGCGCGCACTTCGCGATGGGCCAGCTCGGTCATCACCTCGGCGTCCTCCCGCATCCGCTCGCCGTGGAAGCGGGGCAGCATCAGCTTGCGGCGCGCCATGTGCTCGGGCTCCTCGCTGAGCATCACCGAGTGCGCTCCCAGCACCGGTCGCAGGGCCAGGTTCGGCACCCCAACACCGAGATCGTTGGTATCGGCGGAGAAGATCCGTTTGACGTCTTCTGGATCGGCGAGCAGGACCCAGGTGCCGAGGTGGCGCAGGCGCAGCGTGAAGGTGTCGCCGTAGCGCTGCCGGCACTGCTCGAGGAAGGGCAGCGGCTCACGCGACCAGCGAATCGATTGCAGGAAGCTGGGCGTGCGGGGGCCGGGCGGCAGCTTCGCGCTCATCCCTCGGCCGCCTCCGCCGGCGTGGCCATCCCCTCCATCAGCTCGTCCTCCAGCTTGCAGGTGGCGCCGATCAGCAGCTCAAAGAGCTCGGCGGTGAACTCGGCCGGCAGTCCGGCGTCGGCGCCGCGGGAGAGGTAGCGCGCCCGCACCTCGGCGACCCGCTCGGGCTGCATCATCGGGATGCCGCGCTCGCTCTTGTAGTGGGCGACTTCGCGGCAGATCTCGAAGCGCTCGCCGAGCAGGCGGGCGATCTCCTCATCGATCGGGTCGAGCCGGTCGCGAAATGACTCGAGGCCGCTCGTGCTCATGCCGGCACCCCGTCGAGCAGGCCGGTGACGAAGGCCTCGCCGCAGGCAGCCAGGGAATTGAGCGCGTAGCCGCCCTCCTGGATCACGCAGACCGGCAGGCCGGAAGCGGCGAGCAGGCTGCCGATCTCGGTGAAGATCTCCGGCGCGAAGCCCCAAGAGCCATGCGGATCGCCGGCGACAATGTCGTAGCCGAGCGAGACGACAAGGGCCTGCGAAGACTGCGCCAGCGCCTCGATCGAGACGGCGACGGCGTCAAGGTAGGTCGCCTGGTCGGGGCTGCCGGCGAACTCGACCACCACTTCGCGCTCGCTGCTCGGCGCCACCGTACCGGCGGCGACGTTGGTCACCGGCGAGGCGTGCAGCGAGTGCAGGCTGGCGTCGCTCATTGCCTCGACGATCGCCGCCGTGCCGTTTGGGTAGTGCAGGTCGATGTCGAGGATGCCGACCGGCCGCACCTCGGCCTGGCGCAGCGTTTGCACCGCCGCCGCCGCGGTGTTGAGGTAGCAGTAGCCCGCGAACCAGGTCGGGCCGGCGTGGTGGCCGGGCGGACGGCAGAGCGCGTAGGTGAAGTGGGCGCCGGCGGCGAGTCGTTCCGCCGCCGTCACCGCCGTACGCACTCCCTCGCGGGCCGCGTCGACGAGGCCAGCGCAGACCGGGATGTCGGGCGGCAGGCCGGGTGGGGTTAGCTCCGGGATCACGACCGGCTCCTCGGAGACCTCCCCCAGCGCCTCCAAGTAGTCGGGCTCGTGCAGGACACTGAGCGTCTGCTCGACGTCTTCGCTGTCGGCGTCGGCGTCGGCGGCACGCACGCCCGCGTGGCGCAAAAGCCCGCGCCGCAGCTCGGCGATGCGTCGGTTGTCGTCGGCGCCGGGAAGGATGCGCCCGCCTTCGAGGATCCAGTGGGCGCCGTCGCCGTTGCCGGCGCGCTGCTCGACCAGCAGCAGCTCCTCCATCAGAGCTTCCTCCGCATGCGCGGGCCGAGGTGCTCAAAGCCGTTGACGCGGTAGAAGGCCTCGGTGGCGCCGATCCTGGCGAAGCTCTCGCGCGGCAGCCCGACCTCGATCCGGCTTGCCCCCTCCTCGCGGGCGATAGCGAGGAATGCCTCGATCAGGTCGCTGCCGATCGCGCGGCTGCGCCACTCGGGGTGGACCCAGAGGTCCTGGATGGTCCCGTAGCGACCGGGGACGTGGATCGCGTGCTGCCAGCTGGCGGCGAGGACCCCCACTATGCCGTCCTCGCCCCCTGCCTCCGCCACCAGCAGCGTCCCGACCCCCCTGTTCCCTGCAAGCTCCAGCGTCGCCTCCTCGAGCTCAGCCGCCGGCGGCCCCCCACCGCTGAGCTCAACCAGCAGTTCCGCCACCGCCGCAGCGACCGCCGGCACGTCGCCGGCGACGGCCTCGCGTACGCGCCACTCCGCCGCCGAGTGCTGCCCGGCCTCGGCCTCGCTCGGCGCCGCCTCGCTCACGCCGCCTCCACGGCCGTCCGCGCCGACTCCAGCTCGACGCTCCAGGCATCCGGCGAGTCGCTGCCGGTCACGGTGCGGGCGATCGCCGCCATCGGCGCCCGCGCCTTGAGCAGGATCTCGTCGAACTCGTCCTCGGGGTCGGACTGCATGACGATCGCCCCGCCGGCGCCGATCGTCGTCCGGCCCGGCCGCAGCACGATCGTGCGGATGACGATGCTGAGGTCCGCCGTGTCGTCGAGGCCGAAGTAGCCAATCGCGCCCGAGTAGACGCCGCGCGCCTCGTCCTCGAGGTCGTCGATGATCTCCATCGTGCGCTGCTTCGGCGCACCCGTCATCGAGCCACCCGGGAAGCAGGCGCGGGCGCATTCGACGGCGCTGCGCTGTGCCGGCAGGCGGCCCTCGACGGTCGAGATCAGCTGGTGCACGGTCGCGTAGTCCTCGACAATCATCAGCTCGGGGACGGCGACGCTGCCGACCTCGCAGACGATGCCGAGGTCGTTGCGCAGCAGGTCGACAATCATCAGGTGCTCGGCGTAGGTCTTTTCGTCGTTGGTCAGCTCGGCCTTCAGCGCCGCGTCCTCGACCGGATCGACAGCACGCGAGGTCGTCCCCTTGATCGGTCGCGCCTCGACGCGGCGCTCGCGGTCGACGGAGAGGAAGCGCTCCGGTGAGGAGCTAACCACGGCGACCTCGCCCAGCTTCAGGTAGGCGGCGAAGGGCGCCGGGTTGCGGCGGCGCAGGTTGCGGTAGAGGTCGAACGGCTCGGGGCTGGCGTCCGTCGAGATCTGGTCGGTGAGGCAGACCTCGTAGGACTCGCCGGCAGCGAGTTCAGCCTGTGAGCGGGCGATGTCAGCGAGGTACTGCTCACGGCCGCGGCCGCACTGGAAGCTGACCTGGGAGTCACTCGGCTCGCCGAAGGCGGGGTCGGTCGGCGCGGGGTCCGCCGGCGGGTCGGCGAGGACGCCCTCGACCATTGCCTCGGCATAGTCCAGCCAGCGCTCCGCCTCCCCATCGTCGCCGGCCGGAATCGCCAGCAGGTGGGTGCGGTGGCGCACGTGGTCGACGGCGATCAGGCGGTTGGCCAGCATCAGCACCGCGTCGGGCACGTCGGAACTGTGCACGTTGGTGGCACCGCAATCGGCCTTGAGCTCATAGCCGAGGTAGCCGACGAAACCGCCGATCAGGTCCGGTGCCAGGCCCGTCGGCGCCTCGATCGAGCGCTTCGCCAGCTCGCGATCCAGCACGTCGAAGATCGAGCCGCGCTCGATCGCGGTCGTCTCGGCGCCGTGGACGCGGACGGCGCCGGCGTCGACGTCGTACTCGAGCACGCAGCGGTCGGCGCCGGCGCTGGTACCCAGGTAGGAGCTCTGCGCCAGCCGGGTCGGCGCATCGGCGCTGTCGAGCCAGAAGGCGTGCTTCTCGTCGCCGAAGAGGCGTTCGAAGAGCGCCTCGGTCGAGGGCTCGCCGGGGATCGTGCGCATGCGCAACTCAGTTCCCGACGCCGCTTCCCCCGGCGCCTTCGCTTCCTGCCTGCGCCGCGGTGGGCTGTCCACCGGCTTCGTCGCCTTCTTGGCCGGCTCTTTGCGCTGCTCGGCCAGCCTGTAGAAGTTCTCGACCAACTTTTTGCCGTGCTCGGTGGCGATCGACTCGGGGTGGAACTGCACGCCCCACATCGGCCGCCGCCGGTGTTCGATCCCCATCACGACGCCGTCGTCGGCCCAGGCACAAACGTTGCCGTCCGGCCCCATGCCGGTGATCGCCAACGAGTGGTAGCGGACCACCGGGAAGCCCTGGTCGATGCCCTCGAAGAGCCCCTCGCCTTCGTGGAAGATGCGGCTGAGCCGCCCGTGCATCGCCTCCGGGGCGCTGTGCACGTCGCCTTCGAGCACGTTGCCGAGTCCCTGGTGGCCGAGGCAGATGCCGAGCACGGGGACCTCGCTGTAGCGCAGGACGTCGTCGCAGATACAGAAGTCGTGCCAGCGCCGCGGCGACCCCGGCCCCGGCGAGAGCACGATCGCGTCGAAGGCCCAGCGCGAGAGCGCACGCCAGGAGACGGCGTCGTTGTCGACCACGATCGGCTCCTCGCCGGTGACCCCGGCGAGAAGGTGGAAGACGTTGTAGGTGTAGGAATCGTGGTTGTCGATCAGCAGCGTCCTCATCGGACCTCCTCCAGTCCCAGGCCACGGGCGCCCTGCGCAAGCGTGGCCTGAATCGCCTCCTGGACATATGGCTCGCGGTCGCTCTCCAGGTACCAGCGGGAGAGGTGGGCGACGTAGCGCGCCAGCGGGCTGACGTCGAGTCGCTCGACCGCCTGGCGCAGATGGCGCCGGTACATCTCCGACTGCACGACCGCGAAGCGGTAGTCGGGGTCCTCAACGGGCTCGGCGGCAGCCGAGCCGTTGCCGTTTCCGTTGTGCGCCCGGGCCCGTGCCAGGTCCCAGCCGAGGCTCTGCTCCTCACGCAGCAGCTTCTCCGGTTCGAAATCGAGCGGTTTGGTGTTGGTGTGCATGAGGAAGTAGCCGAGCGCCACCTGCGGCACGATCTGTTCGGCGGCCGGGTGCCCCTGGCGCACCTCGGCCCGCTGTGGCTCCGCGTCGATCGCCGTCTCGATCCATTCCGCCAGCTCGTCGATCAGCAGTGCGTTCTTCTTGCTCGAGGAGACGGACTCGTTCTGCTTCGAGACCATGCCGTGGAAGAGGTCGTGCTTGGGATGGTTGATGTCCGCCCCGGCGCCCTTGGCCATCATTTCGTCCATCAGCTGGCGCCGGCAGTTGACGTGGGCGACCCACTCCAAGCCGCAGACCTGGATCGAGGTCGTCCCTTCCAGACCAGGCGCGGCCATCCAGTAGGCGAGCGCGCGCATGTGCTGGGTGGGCAGGCCGTCGGCGCGCAGCAGCGGCATTTCCTCCAGCTCCTCGCGGTCGGTGAGGTAGATGATCGCGCCGTCGGGGCGGCGCTGGAGCATGCCGTGCTCGAGGCCGAGATTGGAGAGCTCGGCGACCTCGGGCAGGAAGTCGGACTCGAAGAAGACGCGGTCGAAGGAGATGCCGAGGCGGGCGAGTGTCTTGCGCTGGCCGGTGATCACCCAGGCGCGCGTCTTTGACCACAGCTCGATCGCCGTCTGGTCGCCGTCGAGGACGCTCTGCAGCAGCTCGTCGGCGCTGTCGTGGTGGACGTCGACCTCGCGGGTTAGCGAGGAGGCCGGGTTGTCGTCGCGCCCGGTCAGCGAGGGACCCTCCTTGACGTACTCCGCGTAACAAGCGCCAACGAAGTGGTCGCTCTTCTCGCCGTCATCCAGTGAGGCCTGGGTGTGGCGACCGCTCTTGACCACGCCGGCCATCGCCTCGCCCATGCTGCGGCCGACGTCGCAGATGATGCTGCGCCGCTCGACCTTGCCGCCGGCCTCGCTCAGCGCCGCGCCGAGGGCGTTGCCGAGGGCGAGGTTGCGCAGGTGGCCGATGTGCAGCGCCTTGGTCGAGTTGGCATCCCAGAAGTTGAGCGCGTAGGTCTGGCCGGCGGCGAGGTCGGCGTGCGCGCCGACGGTCGCCTCGCCGGAGGCCAGCGCCGCGCCGGTCTGCTCGATCCAGGCCTTGGAGAGGCGCAGCCAGACCTGCTTGCCGTCGCGATCGACGGTCTCGACCATCGGGTCGGCTTCGATCTTCTCCAGCCCCGCCAGCGCGGCGGGATCGTCCTGCCAGCCGCGCACACAGGGGACCAGCATCAAGTCGTAGCGATCGTTGGGCTGATAGGGCGCCCGCGCCGCCCAGAGCGGCTGGCCCTTCCCCCCTAGCGCGACTTCATCGAGATGATCGAAGAGATTCTCTGCCATAGCTGGTGTCGATTCCATGGGCAATGCACCAGCCGGGGCTCGAACCCGGATCTCCGGCTTTTAAGGCCGGCCCTTTGACCGATTAAGGCACTGGTGCGCTATGGGCCGGGCTCCGCATCTGAGCCCCGGACTCCTCCCTAGAGCCCCGATCTCTCTGACTGATCTAGAATTTCTGCGCATGCTAGCAACTCCACGCGTACCGGAGTGCGGACGTTGCGGAGTCGCGGGACGAAGCCTTTGGCGGCCGCGATCAGGACCAGACGGCGGCGAGGAACGTCGACAGCTCAGAGTTGAGGCGCTTCGGATTGAGCCGCCACTCGAGGATCGAACTGGCCTCAACCAGGCGCCCGTTGGCCAGCTCTTCGGCGAGCATTCCTGAGTCGCTGAACGGGTGCAGCGGATCGCGCGGGTGACCGACGATCAGCGCCGGTTGCTCGATCCGGCGACGCTCCTCACGGTGCGGTGCGGTCTCCCCCAGCAACAGTCCCTCCAGCACCGCGCCCGAAGGACCGGGGCGCTGGCGGACCCAGTCGAGCCCGATGTCGACCAGGTGGGTGGTGCGCGGGATCGCTGACGTGACACGTGAGATCAGCTCGAACGCGGGCCGGGCCCAGCGCATGCCAACTAGAGCCGGAGTGAAGGTCGCGGCGACGACCGGCAGGGCGTTGTCGAGCACCGGCATCTCGACGAAGAGCGCCCGCGCCCGCTCCGGATGCCGGGCCGCCAGCTCGAGAGCGACATTGGCCCCCAGCGAGGTGCCGCCGACCACGGCCGAGGGCTGCTCCAGGTGGTCGAGCAGTGCCACCACCTGGCGAGCGAACAGCGGCATCGAGTAGAGCCGCAGGTCCTCGGGTCGATCGGAGCGTCCGTGGCCGAGCAGGTCAACGCAGATCACCCGGTTGCCAAGCCGCGCCAGCGGCGGCGCCAAGCGCTCGAACATGCGCCGGTTCATCAGCAGCCCGTGGACGAGTACGACAACCCGCTCGCCCTCCCCGTAGGAGTCGTACTCGATCCGGTGCCCCTCATAGTGGAAGTCGCCCATGGGTAGGTCCTGGTCAGCGCTCAGCGGAGCAGCACTCGGCAGCGTTTGAGGAGCTCTTCGAGCGTCTTGGGACGCAGCGCGCCAAGCCGTCGGCTGAGCCGCTCGTGGGAGATCGCCCGCAATTGCTCGGGCATCGCGAAGCCCTTCTCCCGCAGTCCGCCCTCTGTGGATGGGATCGGCAGATGCAGTGCATTGTCGAAGTTGGTGCGGGTCAGCGGCACGGCAAGCGAAAGACCCAGGCTCGCCTGGTTGAGCTGATCGACCGAGACGATCGCGAAGGGTCGCGACTTGGCCTGCTCGGTCCCGCGCGTCGGATCGGGATCGGCCCAGTAGACGTCACCCTGCTGCGGGCGAGCCGCTACCACTCAGGCGCCGGAGCGTCGAAGGCGGACTCAATCTCTCCACTCTCAGCGCGATAGGCGGCAAGGGCCTTGGGATCGGCGGCGATCTTCTCGAATCCCGCCGCAATCTCGACCAGCATCGCCTCCTCATCGGCGGCGTTGACCAGCTTCGCCACCACCTCACTGGCGGACTCACCCCGGCGAGCGGCCAAGGCCTTCAACCGATCGCGGGTCTGAGTCGGAACCCGAATCGTCGTTGTCTCGGCGGCAGCCATGTAGATAAACAGTCTACATCACGATGGCGTGTTCTTCGGAGCACAGGCGCTCGGTGTGCCGTGCCCGAGTTCGGCCCCGGCGCATCGTGCTATACCAAACCGATGGCGACCTTCGGGATGCTGCACGGCGCCTGGCACGACCCCTCCTGCTGGGATCTGGTGACAGAGCACCTGGAGGATCTCGGGCACAGCGCAACCACACCTGACCTTCCGCTTCACGACCCCTCCGCCGGATACGAGCAGCGCATCCGCCCGGCGATCGAGGCGCTTGAGGGATCTGACGGCCCCGTGGTCGTCGTGGCTCACTCGCAAAGCTCGGCGCTCGGGCCGTTGGTAGCGGTCTCCCGGCCGGTCTCACTTCTCATCTACCTCTGCCCTCGGATGGGGTCGCTCGAGCCGCCGCCGGGCGCGCCTGAGCCATTCCGGAAGAGCATCCCATTTCCTTCCGCCCGGCCGGACGGCACGACGGCGTGGGATCCCGAGACCGCCATCGAGGTGATGTATCCGCGGCTACCGCCCGAGAGAGCGATGGCGCTGGCGGAGCACCTGCGCCCGATGGCGATGCCGCCCGGCGACTATCCACTACAAGCTCATCCCAATGTTCCTACGGCACTGGCGTACGGGGCCGAGGACGAGCTATTCGAGCCCGCCTTCCAGCGCTTCATGGCCGAAGAGCTACTGGGCATCGACCCGATCGAGCTCCAAAGCGGTCACTTCCCGATGGTTGAGGATCCCGTCGCCGTTGCGGAACTGCTGGACCGCTTGGCGGGCGACCTCGACTAGCGGACGCTACTGACTTTGAGGCTCCGCGGAGCGGATTCTGCGCCCAAGGGCCGGCCTATCCTCGCCGATTCATCCCCGACGCAAAACGCCGGACCCGAAGATCGCTACGTGGCTCTGCAGGAGAGAGAATCAGATTTATCTGATACCGTCAGAACATGATCAGCTTGACCGCGACGGAGGTGGCCAGAAAGTTCTCGCAGGTCATCAGCAGGGTAGGCGCCGGCGAGGAGGTGGAGGTCGTTCGCAACGGCGTCCCCATCGCGGAGATGCGGCCGGCTCGAGGCCGCCAGGTGGTCTCCGCAGCACGCTGGCGCGCGCTGATGGACAGTGCGCCGCCGATAGACGACGACTTTGAGCGCGATGTCGGAGCGGGTCGCGAGACCATCGGCCCGCCGGACGCGGCTTGGCCGTCCTGATCGACACCTCTGTGCTGGTCAACGCGGAGCGGCGCGGCTTATCGCTCGAGCGTGCCCTCGGCGAGCAAGACCGCGCGATCAGCGTGATCACGGCCAGCGAGCTGCTGCACGGCGTCCACCGTGCCAGAGACGATCGCGTTCGGATCCGACGACAGGCCTTCGTAGAGCATCTGATCTCCTCGATCGAGCCGTTGCCAGTCACGACCTCCGTCGCCAGAACTCACGCCGAGATATGGGCTGGACTGGAGCGACGCGGAGAAGTGATCGGCGCGCACGACATGTGGATTGCAGCGACTGCCCTGAGTCATGGCATGGAGATCGCGACGGCGAACGCAACCGAGTTCGAACGAGTCTCGGGCCTCGCGGTCGTGGCGCTCTGACAGACGAGAGCCACTCAGAAGACAACACATTTCAGACGACGTAGGATGGGTGTACGAGTGAGCAGCGTCGAGCCCCACGCTTCCAGGTCCATTGGTGGAGCTGCCCTCAGCGGCCTGGTCGCCCTGCTCCAACGGTCGCGAGGCAAGGGCCGGTTATCCGGCCGATCAAGCGGGTAAGAAGTGCGGCATGGCAGGCCGAGAGACCAAGGTCAGTCCCCGTCCTGGGGACGTTTGGCTTGCCCGTCCGCCCTATCTACTGCTTGCCCAGATAGTCGCGGTGGACGATCGACGCGATCCCGCCCTGATCAGCTATGTGCTGCATGACGAGGACGGATTTGTGCTCGAGCAGATCAGCCATGCCACGCTCGACGATGGCTGGTGGCACTCCTTCCAGCCTATGGAGCGGCGCTACGGGTAGTTCAAGGACGGCGGTCGCAGGCCGATCGTCGCCTTTGGGTTAGTGGGCAGCACGCGAAGCCGCCAGAGGTGGGCGCTCGGATTGGCGATCAGGCTGCCGCGCTCACCGCGGGCACAGACGTCGCAGAAGATCACGAACGTGTAGGTGCCTGGTCGCAAGTCCGGGATGGCGAAGTCGAGCAGGTAGCGCGGGATGTTCTTCCCCCCTGGCGGGTTCTCGCCTTCCTGCGGTGGAGTCGCTCGTCCCAGGTAGGCGTACGGGGCCTGCCGGGGTGCTCCTCGGGGCGTCGGCGAGCAAAGGGCGTTCGGGCCGCACCAGTGGGGCTTCGGAGCCTTGCCAATCGGCACCAGCGATACCGCGAAGGACTCGGGCGGCTGGGCGTGGTGGGTGCCGAGCATGCACGGCGACGGCTCGCGATGCCCGGGAGGGCCGGTGCAGGGCGGGAAGCAGAAGCCGCAGGCGAGCGTGAGATCGACCGTGTCGCCCGGCACCCCGGCCGAGCGGCTGGTCCTTTCGACGCCGACTGCCGCGTTCGCCGGAGCGGCAGTGAGGAGGGCGACAAACGCAAGTAGTCCGGCTGCGAGCAGCCCCAATGGAAGTCGTCGTAGAGAGCTCATGTCTCTCTTACAAGTCAAGCAACCGATCGGTTCCGGGTGAAGTCGGGAACCGATCTGAGCTCGAGGTTGTAGAACGTCACAGTGGAGGACTCGCAGCTGGCCGAGGCAAAACTCGTCGCGAGAGCGAAGCGCGGCGAGCTGCGCGCCTACGAACAGATCGTCGAGCGGCATCAGGCAACCGCCTTCCGCGTCGCCTGGCTGATCACCGCCTCCTCCGCCGACGCCGAGGAGGCCACCCAGGACGCCTTCCTCAAGGCCTACCGCGCCTTGAGCCGATTTCGCGACGAGGCGCCCCTGCGGCCCTGGCTGCTGCGGATCGTCGCAAACGAGGCACGCAACCGGCGCGTCGCGGCGAGCCGGCGGGAGCGGCTCGCCCTGCGCGTGCTCGAAGAGCGCCACGACGACGCGGTCGCCTCCCCCGAGACGGCATTGCTCGAGTCGGATACGCGCGCCGAGCTGCTCGGCGCGCTGCAACGCCTCGACGAGCGGGATCGCCTCGTGATCGTCTGCCGCTACTTCCTCGACCTCACCGAGGCCGAGACGGCGGCGACGCTGGGCTGCCGGCGGGGAACCGTCAAGTCGCGCCTCAGCCGCGCTCTCGCCCGGCTGAGGACGGAGATGGAGGATGCCCGTGGCTGAGCTCGAGCGACAGCTACGGCAACTCGGCGCGGAGGTCGAGTATCCGCCGACGCCGCAACTGGCCCAATCGGTGGCAGAGCACCTGGCGGACGAGGGTGCCGAGAGTCGGCGCCCGCGACTCAGCTGGCAACCGCTGAGCACGCGCGCCGCGCTGCTCGCCGTCGCGCTGGTCCTCGTCCTTGCCGGCAGCGTCGTGGCCGCGGTTCCCGCGGCCCGCAACGCGCTGCTCGATCTGGTCGGCCTACGGGGAGCGACCGTGGAGCGGGTCCCGGCCCTGCCCGACGACGTCGAGGCTCGGCTCGGCATCGGCCTCGGCAGGCCCACGACGCTCGAGTCAGCCCAGAGCTCCCTGGCCTTCCAGCCCCTCCTGCCGGCTCAGCTCGGCGAACCGAACGGGGTCTTCCTCAACCACGACCCACCCGGCGGCGAGCTCTCGCTTGTCTACACGACGCGACCCGGCCTGCCCCGCTCCAGATACACCGGGGTCGGCCTGCTGATCAACGAGATCAACGGCAACTTCGCCCCCGGCTTCTTCGGCAAGCTCGCGCCGCGCGGAGTGCGGATCGAGTGGCTGCGGATCGACGGCGAACCGGCGATCTGGGTGCAGGGCCTGCACGAGTTCTTCTACAAGGACGCGACGCACACCTATCGCATCTCGCGAACCCGCCTGGCCGGCAACACCCTGCTCGTCCAGCGCGGCCCGATAGTGGTCCGGATCGAGGGACGCTTCGGTCTGGACAGGGCACTCGCGATCGCGCGATCGCTGCGCTGAGTCGACGTTCGCTGCATTTTGCGGGCGGCGAGATCCCCATTGGAGCGCGGATTCCCACGTCCGCCTACCCAATATGTAGGGTGCTGGAATCGGGGCGATGGGAGATCGAGCTTCGCAGCCCACTCGGGAGCAAAAGGCTGCCCGCTTTCGCGCCCTGCACGAGGGCGAGGCGTTCGTCATTCCCAACCCCTGGGACGCCGGCTCGGCCCGCGTCCTCGAGGGACTCGGCTTCGAAGCCCTGGCGACCACCAGCTCGGGTTTCGCCCTAACCCTCGGGCGCCTCGACGGCAACGTTACGCTCGACGAGCTGGTCGGGCACGTCGGCGCCCTCGACCAGGCGAGCGCCCTGCCGGTCTCGGTCGACCTTGAGAACGGCTACGGGCCTGCGCCCGAGGATGCCGCCAACGCAATCGCTCGCGCCGCCGAAGCGGGCGCCGTCGGCGGCTCGATCGAGGACTACGACCCCAGCGGCGAGATCTACGCCTTCGAGCACGCCGTCGAACGAGTGACGGCCGCCTGCGAGGCGGCGCAACGCCTCGACTTTCCCTTCACATTCACGGCCCGCGCCGAGAACCACATCCGCGGCAACCCCGACCTCGACGACACGATTGCCCGCCTGCAGGCTTTCGAGGGAGCCGGCGCCGACGTCCTCTATGCGCCCGGCCTACGCGACGGCGATCAGATCCGCACTGTGTGCGAGGCGGTCGGCAAGCCGGTCAACGTGCTCGCCATGCCCGGCCTCTCGATGCCCGAGATCGTCGATGCGGGGGCGCGGCGGATCAGCGTCGGCGGCAGCTTCGCCTGGATCGCGATCGAAGCGATGGCGAACGCGGCCGAGCAGATTCGCGACACAGGCGATCTCTCGGTGTTGAAGGTCTCGGGCCGGGCAGCGGAATGGCTTGGGAGTTGAGTTCGACGAGTACTAAAAAGGTAGGAATTGGCCATGTCCGGCTCAAGGTTTCGAGTCGGCCGTCGAAAGGGTAGGCGAGAGCTATGTTCCGATGCGACCACTGCAAAACCGAGTACGGCGGGATTCGCGGCGTGATGGCTGACAGGTGCCCCCGCTGTGCCGCCAACGACGGCACCGCCACGCGGCAGTCGGCTTCCCTGACGGCGGTCTCCCCCGCTCCATGGCACCCTCTCCAGCTTGCCACCGCCAGCTGGTCGCAGCTCTCCTCGCTCAGCTCTCCACGCTAGCCGCGGCGTGCTGATCCGCCGCTTGGCGGTCGCCTCGATAGCCGGGCAGCTCGCCTGGCTCGTCATCGTCGTCGTGGCCGGCCTGATCGAGCCGGGCTACAGCGAGATTCGCGACGCGGTCAGTGTGCTCGGCGCCCGCAACGCCGCGCGTCCCTGGCTCTTCGATACAGGGGTGGCGATCTGGGGCCTCTCCTTCATCGCCGCCGCAGCGGCACTGTGGCTCGACGCTCCGCGTAGCTGGCGCGGCCGCCTCGGGCCGGCGCTGATCGCCTTCACCGGCCTCGCCCAGATCCTCGCCGGCTTCCCCTTCCCGGCCGATTGCCGCTGGAGCATCGACGCCTACTGTCGTGCCCGCGAGGAGGCCGGCCAGGTCTCATGGCAGCACGTCGCCCACGGCTGGGCCTACTTCCTCGGCGCGATCGCGATCCAGCTCTCGGTCCTGGCGATGGCCTGGCGGTTCCGCGGCGATCGTCGCTGGGGCCGCGCCGATCTGTTGGCGCTCGGCTCGGCGCTGCTCGGCCTGGCGATCTTCGCCGTCCTCTTCTTCACCGCCGGCAACGAGCCGGGCGGCCACTACGGGCTCGTCCAGCGCCTCTCCCTCGCCGCCGGCGGGCTCTGGGTCTTCGCGCTAACGGTCGGCCTGCTCGCCATCTACGGTCGCAGCAGCGACACCGCGTTCCGCTTCGTCGCGTGGATCCGCAGGGCGATCCCCGGCGGGCAGCTGGTCGTCTTGCCGGGCAGTGGCCTCGACGAGGATCAGCTGAACGCAGCCAGTACGGTCGCCAGGTTCCAGTAGCCGCGCAGGGTCTCTATACGCCCCTGGTCATCGACCGCGTAGACGAACACTCCGTCATAAGAGACGGCGTTGCCGGTTGGGAATTTGGCGCTGACGGTCGCCACGAAGGCCGCCTCGGCTCCGGCGGCATGGACCTCGCGGACCTCGAAGGAGATCTCGTTGGGAGCGATGGTCAAATCCCAGAACCGCTCGAGCTCGGCGCGTCCGGCGATGCCCTTGCCATCGGGGTCGAGTGGTGAACCTCCGACCGGATCGTGGAGCACCGCGTCGTCGCTGTAGGAGGAAAACCAGGCCTCACGATCGCCGCTGCCGACGGCCGCCATCGCCCGATGGCCGGCCTCGCTTGCTGTGTTGGTCATCCGTGCCCCTTTCGTCGTCTTACTTGTCACGTGTCAAGTAAGACCTAAGATTGACAGATGTCAAGTCGAGAAAGCTCGCGCGACCGGATCCTCGAAGCGGCCCATCGCCTCCTGCGCGAGCGCGACGCCGAGGTCTCGATGGCAGAGGTGGCCGAGGCCGCGGGCGTGTCGCGCCAGGCGCTCTACATGCACTACTCCTCGCGCGCCGGCCTGCTGGTCGCGCTAGTGCGCTGGATGGATGAGGAATCGGGGATCGTCACGCAGTGCGCCGCGGCCCTCGACGACGAGGATCCGCTCGCCGCGTTGCGACGTTTCCTCACCCTCTGGCTGCGCTACGTCGCCACGATCCAGCCAGTCGCCTCGGCCCTGCTCGCTGTCCGCAGGGGCGACAGCGACGCCTCGGCGGCCTGGGAGGACCGGATGGCGCAGCTTCGCGCCGGTCATCGTCGCGCCGCTCGACGCCTCGAGGAAGCCGGCTTGCTTCGCGACGGGCTCAACGCCACCATGGCCGCCGATCTCTCCTGGGCGATGAGCTCAGTGCCAGTCTGGGAACAGCTCGCGGTGGATCGCCGCTGGTCAGCGCGCCGGGTCGAGCGCTACCTGGTCGACGCAATCGCCGCGGCGCTGATCAAAGCCCGCTAGCGCACGCTACCGGGCCACCAGGCGCGCTCGCCGCATAGGTAGGTGATCGCGGGGATCAGCAGGGCGCGGACCACGAAGGTGTCGAGGAGGACGCCGATCGCGACCGTGGCGCCGATCTGGACCAGCTCCTCAAGCGGCAGCAGGGTCAGGGTGGCGAAGGTCCCGGCGAGGATCAAGCCGGCGCCAGTGACGACGCCGCCGGTCTTCTCGAGGGCGACGAGGATGCCCTCGCGAGTGCCCAGCTTCGCCGCCTCCTCGCGGGCCCGGGTCATCAGGAAGATGTTGTAGTCGACCCCCAGGGCGACCAGGAAGATGAAGGAGAGCAGGACGAGGTTGAAGGCCAGCCCGCCGGCCCCGAAGACGTCGGTGAAGGCGAAGGTGACGAGGCCGAGGGTGGCCGCGAACGAGGCGACCACAGTGACCATCATGTAGGCGGGTGCGGCGAGGGCGCGCAGCAGCAGGGCGAGGATCAGGCCGACGACGAGCAGCACGGCGGGGACGATCAGCTTGGTGTCGCGGCTGTTGGCCTGCTCGACGTCGTAGTTCTCGGCCGGGATGCCGCCGACGAGGGCGCTCGGCGCGACCTCCTGGAGCTTGTCGCGGATCCCCTCGACCAGATCGGCCGCTTCCGCCGAGTAGGGGTCGCCGCGCAGGACGATCGCCACCGCGGCCTCGTCGGAGACGGCCGAGGGGGGGATCGGCAGGGCGAGCTTGACCGAGGGCAGCTCCTCCAGCACCCCGATCGCCTTCTCCACCTCGCCGAGCCCGACAACCGCGGTCAGCGGTGACCCCAGGCCAGGCGGGAAGTGTTCGGCGAGGACTTCGTTGCCGCGGCTGGATTCGGTCGGGTGCGTTTCCCCCTGGCCGAAGCCGAGCGTGCCGTGGTTGATGAGGTTGCCCAACGAGAGCACGACCAGAACGGAGGAGACGGCGGCGACGATCGTGCGCGGGCGGCGGCGGACGAAGCCCGCGACCTGTGCCCAGCGACGATTCTCCTGCGCCTCCCCGAGGCGGCGCGAGGGCCAGAAGGCGCGGCCGCCGAGCAGCGAGAGGATCGCCGGCAGCAGAGTCAGCGCCGCGGCGAGCATCACCGCGATGCCGATCGCCAGGACCGGGCCGAGCCAGTGGGTCGACTCAAGCTCGGCGAGCAGCAGCACCAGCATCGCGGCGATCACCGTGCCGGCCGAGGCGGCGATCGCCGGCACGCTCTCGGCCAGCGCTTTCGGCAGCGCCGCCGGCGGTGACGAGCCGCGATCGAGCTCCTCTCGATAGCGGTGGATGAGCAGCAACGAGTAGTCGGTGCCGGCACCGAAGATGAGGACAAGCAGCAGCATCGTGCCCTCGGCGTTGACCGTGATTGCCCCGGCCTTGATCAGCAGGTAAGCAATGCCGATCGTGACCAGATACGCGATGCCGACGGCCAGCAGCGGCATCAGCGCCAGGATCGGCGCCCTGTAGACGACCAGAAGCAGGACCAGGACCAGGCCGAGGGTCGCGATCAGCAGGGTCTTGGCGGCCTCGTCGGCAACCTGCTCGAGGTCGGCAGCCATGCCGCCGGGGCCGGTCACGTAGGAGCGCATGCCCGCGGGGCGGTGCTTGGCCAGGTAGTGCCGGATCTTCTCGACGCCCTCGGCAATCGCGCCGCGGTCGTTGGCGTCGATCGCCAGGGCGACCAACGCCGCTTCCCCATCGCGGGAGATCGGCCCGATGCCGTGGGCAATCCTCGCCACTTCCCCGAGCGGCTGCCTCGCCTCGCCGGAGAACGGCGCGAGGACCGGGGTCGCCCCGGCGAGGCCGAGCCGTTCCAGCCCTTCGCCGAGCTTGCCGATCTCGTCGAGGTCGGCGGCTGTGAGGCCGCCGTCGCGGTCGAAGACGATCAGGACCGGCACGTCATCGCCACCTTTGAAGTTGCTCTGCAACGCGTCGACGGCCCGAGTCGACTCGGCGTGCGCGGGCAGGAAGCTGTTCTGCCCGGCGGCCGTCACCTCGCCGATCTGGGTGCGGGCAGCGAAGCCGGCGACGCCGAGCACGATCCAGACCCCGATCGTCAGCCAGCGGCCACGCGGACCGGTGACCGCTGCGGCAAGGCGCCTAATCACCGGCCGAACCCTAACCGCGTCCGCCGATCATCGGCATCATTGGTCGCCAACGGAGATCGACGAGAGGAGATGGCGATGGATATGAAGCTCGAGCTGGTCGCGGTGCCGGTCTCAGACGTGGACCGGGCCAAGGCCTTCTACACCGAGAAAGCGGGCTTCGTCGCCGACCACGATCACACGGTCAGCGAGGAGATCCGCTTCGTACAGCTGACCCCACCGGGCTCGGCCTGCTCGATCACGATCGGCAAGGGCGTCACCAAAGCGGCGCCCGGCTCGGTCGAGGGCCTTCAGGTGGTCGTCGAGGACGCCGATGCCGCTCGCGCCGAGCTGCTCGAGCGAGGCGTCGAGGTCAGCGAAGTCCAAGAGTTCCCCTGGGGCCGCTTCGTCTTCTTCAGCGATCCCGACGGGAACGGCTGGGCGGTACAGCAGATCGTCAAGCAAGGAGGATGAGATGGTCGAGCGAATCGAGGACATGCCAGACGGGACGGTCGGCTTCGAGGCTTCGGGCAAGTTGATGCAGAGCGACTACCGCGAGGTTCTCGAGCCGACTCTGCGGGAAGCCGCGGAGGCCGGTGAGATCCGCATGCTCTTCCGACTCACCGACTTCGACGGGCTCGAGCCGGCAGCCTGGTTCGACGACTTCAAAACCGGGCTCGGCCTGGGCCTGGGACACCACTCGGCCTGGAAACGCTCGGCGATCGTCACCGACGTCGAGTGGATCGGCAAGGCCTTCAAGCTCTTCGCCTGGATGACCCCCGGCGAGGTCGAGGTCTTCGACCTGGACCAGCTCGACGAGGCAAAGAGCTGGGTCGCAGCCTGAGGGGCCATCGGCCTGCTTGACGGCGATGGCCTAAGGTCACTGAGCGCAGCTTCGCTGCGCGCAAACAATTGAGAGGCGGTCCCTTGGATCCTGTCGGCTATGAGCTATGCACTCCCGAAGGCGACAAGGGCGGTGGTGTTCGCGCCACTCGTGGCTTCGAAATTGGTGAGACGGTGATGATCGGAGAGCTCGAAGGCGACGTCGCCAGCAACGACTCCCACGCCACCCAGGTGAGCCGCACGCGGTGGGCCCGGCACGCCGGCCTCAATCCCAAGGTCAACCACTCGTGCAGTCCGAACTGCGGCGTCGAAGTGAACGCCAGCGGCGCCTGTGACTTCGTCGCCCGTAAGTCGATTGCCACAGGCGAGGAGATCACCTTCGACTACGCGATGCGCAATTACTCGGTCGAGCACTTTCCCGATGGCTGCCTCTGCGGTGCCGACATCTGCCGCGGCTCGGTAACCGGCTGGAAGGACCTGCCTGCCGAGCGCAAGGCCGACTACGAGGGCCAGGTCGCGCCCTACCTGCTCGAGATCGACCGCGAACTGGTCGAGGCAATCGCCTAACTGAGGCGGGAATTTAAACCCGCACCACCTCGAGCAGGCCGGCCTCCGCCGCGACATCGAAGTCCGCGTCCTGCGTGCAAACCGCAGCTCCATAGGCCATCGCGGTTGCGGCGATCCAGCCGTCCATCACATTCATCGCTCTATCCACAGCCCTGAGCGCAACCCTCAGGCGGGCGAATTCGTCGCCGACCGTCTCGTCTATGACCAGGGGCTTGGCGATCTGTCTCGCCGCCTCCAGTGTGCTGAGGCGTTGCGCCATCTGCTCGTGACCAGGGGCGGCGAGCACACCGTGGCGAAGCTCAGAGAGGGTTACGACGCTGACGGCCACCTCGTCGGGGAGGTCGCCGAGGGGACGCTCCTGCTCACGTGCGATGAAGACCGAGGTGTCGAGTATTGCCTGCACGCTGAGGCAGAATGCCTAGAGCTGGTCGGTCGTATCCGGAAATGCGTCGTCCAACTCTGCGGCTAGCCCCGCATCGGCTTGAGCGGCCGCGATCAGCTCTCGCGCCCGTGAGCCGGCGGTCCATGAGGGCACATCCTCGATCGGAACGAGGTCGGCGGCATCGCGCCCGGCGACGGTGACGCGCAGTTGCTCTCCAGCCATGACTCGCCGCAAGACGGCCGAGACATCGTTTCGCAGCTCACGCTGTGGAATCCGCTGCATATTGAAATCGTAGCAGAACTGCTACGGCTCAATTTCTAGTTTTAACTGAACTCGATGACGCTGCGGATGCCGTCCTGGGCCTCCATCAGCTCGAAGCCGCGGTTGACTTCGTCGAGGCTGATGCGGTGTGAGATGAAGGGATCGACGTCGATCTCGCCGGCCATCGCCCGCTCGATCAATTGCGGGACCTGATCGCGGCCCTTGACGCCGCCGAAGGAGGAACCGGCGATGCGGCGACCGGTGATCAGGAAGCGGGGGACGACGTCGAGGGTCTCCCCCTTGCCGGCAACGCCGGCGACCGTGCAGAGGCCCCAGGCCATACGCGCCGCTTCGACCGCCTGGCGCATTACGGCGACGTTGCCGGTCGCCTCGAAGGTGTAATCGGCGCCGAAACCGTCGGTCATCTCGAGGATCTCCTCGACCGCGTTCTCTCCACCGAGGAGCAGGTCCGTCGCGCCCTGGCCGCGGGCCAGCTCGAGCCGCTCCGCCGAGAGGTCGACGCAGACGATCCGCTCGGCGCCTTGCAGGCGGCAACCGGCCACCGCACCGAGGCCGACCATGCCGGCACCGAAGATCACGCAGGTGCTGCCCGCCGTCACCGCGGCGGTGTTGATCGCTGCGCCTAGCCCGGTCGAGAGCCCGCAGGCGAAGAGGCAGGCGTGCTCGAAGGGCGCCTCGGGATTGATCTTGGCCAGGGCGATCTCCGGCATCACCGTGTACTCAGCGAAGGTCGAGCAGCCCATGAAGTGACGGATCCCGTCGCCCTCGCGGGAGATCCGCGTCGTGCCGTCGGGCAGGAAGCCCTTGTTCTGCTGCTCGCGGATCGCCATGCAGAGGTTGGTGCGCGAGTCGACGCAGTGCACGCACTCGCCGCACTGAGGCGAGAAGAGAGTGACGACATGGTCGCCCGGAGACAGTGAGGTGACGTCCGCGCCGACCCGCTCGACGACGCCGGCGCCCTCGTGGCCGAGCACGGTCGGCGCGTAGCCCGAGGGGTCGGCGCCGGAGGCGGTGTAGAGGTCGGTGTGGCAGACGCCGCAGGCGACGAGCCGAACCAGCACCTCGCCGGCGCGCGGCTCGGCCAGCTCGACCTCCTGAACCCCGAGCGGCTCCCCGAACTCCTCCAGCACCGCGGCGCGCATCTTCATCGCCGCGACCGTACAGACCCATCCGAGGGATGTGAGGACCCTTGCCACAGGAGGAACACGGCACCAAGGGCAAGCAGGCCGGCCATACCCGCATCATGCAGCCGGTCGTCCGCCGACAGGACCGCAAAAGCCGCATAGGTGAGTGCCATCAGCACATAGAACGAAACGAGCCAGCGCCGTTGTCGTGGGGAGAGGGGACGTCGTCGCCTTTCCTCGCCCTCATATAGCCCAAGCGTCGGGGCCGCCCCGTCGGGGTCCCCTCCAAACCGTGGCAGCCCGTTCCGCGTGGTCTCGGAGAGATTGCGCCGCAACCCGAGGCCGACGACTGTCGCGCCGAGCGTGAGCGCAACCACCAAAGCGATGAGATCGCTGCTCATCGACGCAACATACCGAGAGCAGACAAGTACCGCTACGAGACTCGAACCCCGGTTTCCGGACTGAGAATTGCCTCTAGCTGATTAGCCGAAAAGGCTCACTAGCAAGGCGGCTGCACCGTTGCAGCCCTTGAGCAGAACTCCTTCGGCGCAGAATTTCGGACCGGCCAAGCTCACCGTTCCCAGGCCCGGAAAGTCGCCGGCGAGTGAGCCCGCCCACGTTTCCGACTTCCTGGCAACTGCACGCCGGTAGGTCGCGCTGCCAAAGAACGGCGCGGGCGGCGTCACCGTCGCTTCGTCGACGCGACCTTGCGACGTGACGACGCTGAGCGCGTTGGAATCTGCTGCCCTGACCTGAATCGATCGGAATACTGAGAGTCCAGGAGGAGATTCCACAACCGTCGCATTGAAGATGATTCCGCTGAGCCTCGGCTTGGACTTGGACTCAACCCCGAACGCGTTGAAGGAAATCCCGCTTTCGTCGGCGGCTGCGCTCACGATGGTCGATTTGAGGGAGAAGGGAAACCCTTCTTCGCCCCCGTTGTTCTTGCAGACCTGCCTTTTCGTGTGGGTGACAGTGCCCTTGATCCGACTTGCGTGAATCGCTGTGTAGCCCTGCTCGCCTTCGAAATCGAGCTTCCCCACGAACACCCCGGGCTGAGTCAGAGAGTCTCCCCCGCGACAGTTTCTTTCCTGTTCCTTGTGCAGGTGAGCTTTGCCACGGGGGTGGAAACGCAGTGCCACGTGGCCGAGGCTGCCGAACCTCGCTTTGATCCTCCCTTTGCCCGCTGCCCCGTGCGCGAAGTATTGGACCGCGGCGTGATGTCCTTGCACCGAAAGAAATACGTAGCCACCGTCGCCGGAGAGGGAAATTCCGTATCCATTCGATCCCCGAAGCTGCACCTGCATGCTGCTGCTGGGGTCGGTTGCGAAGTAACCCCGCTTTGCCACAGCGGAAGCCGGAGCAATGCCGCAACCCAACGCAAGCAGAGCAGCCAACGCCGCAACGATCAACCTCATTCCCCCCATGAACGTCTCCCCCCGCCCCCCTCGATGCATTGAGGTTGCTCTGAGTTGGTGTTTGGTACAGCGGCGATCTTCTACACCATCGGCGCGGACGTTTGCAAGCAAGATTTTGGTTATTGCTCAATATTTGTTATATCGGTGGAATTGAATCCACTGTAAGTTTGGGGCTATGGGCGGGAATGCTGTTGTCGTCAGCGTGGTTTTGGGGTTGAAACTCCCTCTGAAAACATTTTTGAAATCGGCCTGATTTCACCCCCAAGGCAATGCTCGGTCAGCAGCTTGGAGGCTCGCCCTTGGCCATGGTCTTTTGCCGCCGCCAGCTATGCGAACATATGTTCGTAAACGATCGGAGGAGATGAAGATGCCCCAATTCGACGCCTATGAAGACCTTGTTGGCAAGTGGCGCTGGCGCCTGCTCGGCGCCGACGGCCGCGCCGTGGCCACCGCCGGCGAGTCGTTCGACACGCACTGGCACGCTCTACGAGCGGCCGAAAACGTGCGCAGCGCCGCCTCCGTGGCAAAGATCTCCGGTACCCCCGCCGACGGCGTCCGGGACTCGCTCGCCGAGATCATCGATCGCGAGCTGGCCCACAACTAGGCGCGGCCTAACCGGACGGGGATTCGACCCATGGCTGGCCAAAGCCGTTGGGCATCTGCACTCAGAGCTGTAGCCGGTCCAGGTCGCCTTTCCCCACTGGGCTATCGCCGCGCGGCTGTCGCCGAGGCCGCGGAGCGACCGTCGTGCATCGCAACCACGTAGACCCGGTCAGACGATTCCTCGTAGCGGTAGAGCAAGATCATCCAGGACCAAGGTCCGAGCACAAACCGGACCGGCGCCCACCGACCGGCCAACTCCGGGCCAGCGAGCGGGAAAGTCTCCAGCACCCTCAGCGAGCGGCCGATTCGGGCCCAGGCATCGTCGGGCAAATTGAGCGCAGAGATCGCCTCGTCTACGTCCCGCTGCGCTCGCGGGGTGACGACTACCTGCGCCACTCAGGCCAGCTCGTCGAGCGGCGTCCCTTCGCCGCGAGCCGCCTGGGCCAAGCCCTCCTGCGTCCGCTCCCATGCGCCGGGGATGGCATCGAGGATCTCCGTAATGCGAGCGGCATCCGGGTCTGCGTCGTCGAGCGCCGTAGCGAGAAGCGAACGCGCAAGAGTCCCCTCCTGCACATGCGTGCGCTCGGCGAGCCTCGCGAGCTTCCCCGCGTGTACGTCGTCGAGGGTCACGTTGATGCGCTTCGCAGACGCCGCCATTTGGTCAGTGTACACGATTTAGCACGGTTCGTGCTCACAATTAAGGCCGAGGTCGCGCGGTGTTTTGTCTGCGCCGATGAAACTAACCGGCTTTGAACCGGGCCGCTTCCTCCGAGCCGCCCGTCGCGTTGCCCTCGCTGTAGGAGTGGGCGCCGGCGCCGGCGAGGGTGCCGCCGTCGACGATCAGGTACTCCTCGCGAATCGGCCGCTCGTCGAACCAGCACTCGAGGATCTCGCGGGCGCCGGCCGCGTAGCGGGCCTGGGCCGAGAGGCTGGTGCCGGAGACGTGCGGAGTCATGCCGTGGTTGGGCATCGAGCGCCAGGGGTGGTCCCTTGGCGCCGGCTGGGGAAACCAGACGTCGCCGGCGTAGCCCGCCAGCTGACCGCTCTCGCAGGCACGCGCGACCGCGTCGCGGTCGCAGATCTTGCCGCGCGCGGTGTTGATCAGATAGGAGCCCCGCTTCATTTTGGCGAGCAGGTCCGCGTCGAAGAGGTTCTCGGTCTCGGGGTGCAGCGGCGCGTTGATCGTCACTACGTCGCAGACCTCGACCATCGACTCGACATTGGGGTGGAAGGTGACGCCGAGCTCCTCCTCGACCTCGGGTGGCAGACGGTGGCGATCGGTGTAGTGCAGGCCGACCTCGAACGGCTTGAGCCGGCGCAGCACCGCCGAGCCGATTCGCCCAGCGGCGACGGTGCCGACCTGCATGCCCTCGAGGTCGTAGGAGCGCGAAGCGCAGTCGGCGATGTTCCAACCACCCTCGACCACCACTTGGTAGGAGGGGATGTAGTTGCGGACCAGGCCGAGGATCATCATCACGACGTGCTCGGCGACGCTGATGCTGTTCGAGTAGGTCACCTCGGCGACGGTCAGGCCGCGCTCGATCGCCGCCTGCAGGTCAACGTGGTCTGAGCCGATGCCGGCAGTCAACGCCAGCTTCAGGTTCGGCGCCTTGGCGATCCGCTCGGCGGTCAGGTAGGCGGGCCAGAAGGGCTGGGAGACGACTATCTCGGCCTCGGGCAGCTCGCGCTCGAAGACTGAATCGGGGCCGTCCTTGTCGGAGGTGACGATCAGCTTGTGCCCTCGCTCCTCCAGAAAGGCGCGTAGTCCCAGCTCTCCCGAGACGCTGCCGACCAGCTCGCCGGGCTTGAAGCCAAGCGCCTGCGGCGTCGGCGTGCTCTGGCCGTCGTGGTAGCGCTCGATCGCCGGCACCTCGTCGCGCGGGTAGCTCGGCGGGTAACCGTCGACCGGATCGTCGTAGAGCACGCAGAGGACGTTGGCCATCGCTAGACCACCCTCTCATCGACGAGGCTCTGGGCGCAATCGACAACTGTCTCGTCAACCGGGCGAGGCGACCAGCCGAGCCTGGACCTCGCCTTCTCGCTCGACATCTCGACCCTGCGGCCGAGCTGGCCGACCACCGAGCGGATGCTGGGGTCGAAGATCCCCATCGCGCGCACGACGAAGCCGGGGACGCTTCGCTTCGGCACCTTGGCGGCGGCCGGGCCGAGGCGGTCGCGCAGCACCGCGGCGACTTCCGACATCCAGCGGAACTCCGTTACGGCGATGAAGCGCTCGCCACCGGCCGCCGGATCGGTCATCGCAAGGATGTGCAGATCGGCGACGTCGCGCACGTCGACGATGCTGAAGCCGATCCGCGGCGTGCCGGGGATCCCCTTGAGCAGCCGCTCGATCAGTTCCAGCGAGAAGGAGCGATCGTCGCTCAGCAGCGGCCCAAGGATGGCACCGGGATTGACGACGGCGAGCTTCTCGACCTCGCCCCTCTCCTTAACGAGGTCCCAGGCGGCGCGCTCGGCAATCGTCTTCGAGCGGGTGTAAGGAGTCAGCTTGGGGTTGTCCGCGTCGGTCCAGCTCTGCTCGTCGAGCGGCACGTCCGAGTGGCTGGTGCTGCCGCCGACCGCGGCCACCGAGGAGGTGACGACGACGCGATCGACTCCAGCGTCGAGGGCCGCGCGCAGCACCCGCAGCGTCCCCTCCCGCGCCGGCACGATCAGCTCGTCGGGGTCCTCGGGCTGCACCGGCGGGAACGGCGAGGCGACGTGCAAGACGTAGTCGCAGCCCTGCACGGCCTGCTCCCAGCCGTCATCGCTACCCAGATCCGCGGTCAGCACGGTGAGGCGATCGCCGGCTTCGACCTGCGGCTCAACCCTGGCGCGAACCTCTGCCTCGCGAGCAATGTCGCGCACCGTCGTTCGCACCCGGTAGCCGCGACGCAAAAGCTCGACCACACACCAGCCGCCGAGAAACCCCGAGCCGCCGCTGACCAGCACTGTCTTCGTCTCTGTAGCTGAACCGTTCAAATCAATCCTCCTGAGTGAACCCGTGTGCGGCGACCCTACCGCCCGGCGACGTGCAGCTCGATCGCGTGGATCTGGCTCTGACCGTAAGAGCCGGTCTGGACCGGCCCGGCGGCGCTGATGGTGTCGCCCACGTCGGGAAGCGGGTGAGGACGCAGTTCCTTGCCGACGTCGATCGCAGTCAGGCCCGGCAGGGTGATGCCTTGAGTGTCGGCGACGACGAAGTGGACATCACCGTCGCCGTCGGGATCAACCCGCTCGATGAAGGTGATCAGGCCCTCAGTCGTGCGACAGCTGGGCAAGTTGGCTGGACAGTGGGACCGAACAACTGTCTGGACGGCCGGTTTGTCCTTTCCGCCGGGCGGCGAGCGTCCGATTACATCGAGCTGTGCGTCGGAGCTCGTCGTGCCACTCGCGTCACCGCAGCCAGAGGCCATGGCAAGCGCCGCCAAGGCGGCCAAAGCGACTAGGGACAGCCGTTTGATCCCGAAGGCGCGCATTTGAAGGTGATGCCGTCAAGCGCGATGGAACCGTTAGTGATTACTTCGCTGGCCACAACGGCGCCTTTGGCCTCAACTGTTACCAGGCCCATTGTCGGCGCGGGATTTTCCATGAACGCGATGAAATACTCGCGCTTGCCGGGCCGGAATCCCGGGGGGAGCGTGAAGATCGTCGTTTCAGCCGTCCCGCACCTGATCGCAAAGCCCCGCAGATGGACGACGCCGAACGGATCCCGCCAGTACTCCGTCGTCTCGTTGACCGTGGGGTTGCTGTTGTGCCAGGAGGTGAGATCAAAGGGGCAGCCGAAATCGGAGTGCTCGAAATGCCCCTGAGCCGGGAGGAAACTGCCCAACTGACCGGTCTGGACGAATGCCGAGGAGGGCAATCCGTCGAGTCTGTCCGCGTTGGCCGCACGCAAAGAATCGATTGAGGTCTCAGCGCTCGCCGCGCGAGCGGCGCTGTCGGCCGTCGACGCGTGGTCAGCGCTGTCGACCGCGCCACCGATATCGACAGCGCTCAGCGAGCCGTCTTTGACCTTTGCGCCGATAACCGCATTCTTCCTGAGCTGTTTCGTCCCGACACTGTTCTTCTTCAGCTGGGCAGCTGCGTAGGCGCTGCCACCCAACGCGATGAACACCGCGATCGTCGCCATCACGTTTGCGTAGGTCAACTTGCCGCGCAGCATTCTCATCCTCGCCTCCAGTCCAGGCCGACGGGGGCTGATGCCGGAGTGGCGACGTTGCGGCGGCTCATCGTCCAGGCGAAGAGGCCGCCGGTGAAGAGCATGAAGGAGCTGTAAACGGCGGCGGGGATCGAGAGCTCGGTGGCGAGGGAGGCTCCGACTGCGATCGCCAGCGTCGCGTTGTGGATACCGAGCTCGAGGGCGATCGCTGTCGCCTGGCGATCGTCGAGCCGGGCCAGCTTCGAGACGGCAAAGCTGACCGTCATCGCCGTGAGGTTCAGCGCCAGCGCGGCGCCAGCGACGTCGGCGACGTTCTCGGCGACTGTGTCGTGCTCGCTGACGATCGCGCCAACGACGACGAGGGCGAAAAGGCCAAGCGAGGCCGCCCGGACGCGTGGATAGGCGACGGCAACTCGGTCGGGCCAACGCCGGCGCAGGGCCATGCCGATCCCGACCGGGATGATCGTGATCGCGAAGACCAGGGCGACGATGCCCGGCATGCTGACCTCTCCCAGGGACGTGGCGCCGAAGTGCTCTGTGGAGAGGCCGAGGAAGAGCGGCACCGTGACCACCGAGGCGACGCTGCTGATCGCCGTCATCGTCACCGAGAGCGCCGTATCGCCACGGGCCAGGTGGGTGAGCATGTTGGCCATCATGCCGCCGGGTGAGGCACCGAGCAGAACGAGGCCGACGGCGAGCTCAGGCGGCAGGGAGAAGATCTCGGCCATCGCGAAGGCGAGCAAGGGCGAGATCAGGGCCAGGTTGAGCATCCCGATCAAGACCCCGCGCGGAGCGACGAGCACGCGGCGAAAGTCCGCCGGAGTCAGCGCCAGGCCGAGGCTGCACATGATCGTGGCGATCGCGATCGGCAACGCGATCGATGCCAGCACCGGGCTGTCCATCTCCGGATCATCGCCCAGACAGCAGCCGCCGCGCATTGCGCCCTACCGGTTCGATTGCTCAGGCGCGGGTAGACGCGGGGGCATGCTTGCCACGCTGAAGCGCACCGCGACCGAGTTCATCGAGGACAACCTCAGCGATTGGGCCGCCGCCCTTACCTACTACGGCCTGCTCGCCCTCTTCCCCGCCCTGATCGCGATGGTCTCGCTGATCGGCCTGGTCGGCGATCCGAAGAGCACCACGTCGAGCCTGACCGAGATCATCACCGAGATCGGGCCGGAATCCGCGGCTGAGACCTTTTCCGGCCCGATCGAATCGATCGCCTCCGACCGGGGCACGGCGGGCTTTGCCTTCGTCGCGGGGCTCGCCCTGGCGCTGTGGTCCGCCTCGGGATACGTCGGCGCCTTCATGCGCGCTTCCAACGTCATCTACGAGACGCCGGAGGGGCGACCGTTCTGGAAGCTGCGCCCGCTACAGCTCGCCGTGACGCTGGTGATGGTCGTCCTGATGGCGCTTCTGGCCCTCGCACTGGTGCTGACCGGACCGGTAGTCGAGGCGGTGGCCGGCCCGATCGGCCTCGGCGACACCGCCGTGAGCATCTGGAACATCGCCAAGTGGCCGGTGATGGTGGCGGTCTTCCTGCTCATGGTCGCCGTCCTCTACTACGCCTCGCCGAACGTAAAGCTGCGCGGCTTCAGATGGGTGACACCCGGCAGCCTCGTCGCGATCGCCGCCTGGGCGGTCGCCTCGGCCGGCTTCGCCTTCTACGTCGCCAACTTCGGCTCCTACGACAAGACCTACGGCACGCTCGGCGGTCTGATCGCCCTGCTGGTCTGGTTTTGGATCAGCAACCTGGCAATCCTCTTCGGCCACCAGCTCAACGCCGAGATCGAGCGCAACCGCGAGATCGAAGAGGGGCGCCCGCAAGCCGAGCGTGAGATCCAGCTCGAGCCGCGCAGCGAGCCCAAGGAACAGAAAGCCACCTAAGTCGAGGGCCGGAGATCGTGTCAAGCACACTCATCGCCGGCGCCACGGGCTTCATCGGCGCCCGGCTGGCCAGATCGCTGGCGCGCACGACGTCATCGGTCCGCTGCCTGGTTCGCGATCGCTCCAAAGCCCAGGCCCTCGAGGCGGTGGGCCTTGACCTTTATGTGGGAGACATCACCGACGCGGCGAGCCTCGAGGGCGCGGGGAAGGACATCGAGGTCGCCTACTACCTCGTCCACGCGATGGCCGGCGGCGAGGGATTCGCCGAGCGTGAGCGCACCGGAGCGCAGAACTTTGCCCGGATGGCCAAGCGCGAAGAGATCAAGCGGGTCATCTACCTCGGTGGGCTCGGCGACGAGAGCCAGTCCCAGCACCTGCGCAGCCGCCACGAGACCGCCCGCGTCCTCGCCGCCGAGGGACCTCCCCTCACCTACTTCCGGGCGGCGATGGTGGTCGGCTCCGGCAGTGAGTCCTACCGGACGCTTCGCTATCTGGTTAGGCGACTACCCGTGATGATCGCGCCGAGCTGGCTGCGCATCGACACCCAGCCGATCGGCGTCGACGCGACGATCGAGTACCTGCGTCGCGCTCCCGAGGTGCCCGAGTCCAAAGGCCGCGAGGTCCAGATCGGCGGTCCCGACGTCCTCTCGTATGCGGAGATGCTGGACCGGATGGCAGTGGCGATGGGACTGGAGCCGCGGCGCAAGATCCCGGTCCCCCTGATCACACCGTGGCTCTCGGCGCTCTGGCTGGGCCTGGTGACGCCGGTCGACACCAAGGTCGCGCGACCGCTCGTCGAGGGCCTGACCACGACGACCGTCGTCACCGACCCCTCCGGCGCCGAGCCATTCGGCATCGCACCGGAGTCCTTCGACGAAGCGCTGCGCCGAGCGCTCGCCGAGGAAGAGGACTAACTCGCGGTAGTGGAGAGCGGCTTGAGGCGAGTCCTTTCGACCCGTGCCAGCTTGGCTTTCAGCCGCTTCAGTTCGCGGTCCTGCTCGGCAGTGCGTTTGTGACCTGGGTAGGCGAGATTTTTCCTCTCCAGCGGGTCGGTCTTGAGGTCGTACATCTCCCACTGCGGTGGTTTGCGGCCTTTGACGTCGTAGTACTTGGCCAGCTTCCAGCGCCCTTCGCGGATCGCGACGATGTGGTTGGGCGGTTTCGGGTACGGCCGCTTCGACTGGCCAGACTGGTAGTCGTCGTAGGTGAAGACGACGTAGTCCTGAGTGGCTTTACTCGAGGACGGGCGCAGGACCAGCTTCGAGTAGTCGACCCCCTGCCACTTGGCGCGGGCGCTCGGCGGCGCCGCCGCCAGGCTCGCCAGCGTCGGCAGGAAGTCGACGTGGGAGACCAGCGCTTCGGTCTGGGCCGGCTTCGGGAAGAGCTTCGGGTTCGAGTAGACGAGCGGCACCCGCAGCGCCTCCTCGTAGAAGTTGAAGTTCTTCTGCCGCAGCCCCCCGTGCGCCAACCCCATCTCACCGTGGTCGGCCGTGCGCACGACCAGCGTGTCCTCGAAGAGACCGGTCTCTTCAAGCTTGTCGAGGACGTTGACCAGGTAGCTGTCAGAAGAGCGCATCAGGTTGCCGTAGAAGTTCAGGTAGTTGCGCATCTGTTCCCTGTTTTTCGGCTTCCCGGTCAGGTTGAAGATGTTGCGGAATTCTTCCTGGACACTGGGCTTGGTCGAGAGGTCTTCTTCGGCGGTCTCCGGGGCGTGGATGTCGCCCGCAAGCCAGGACTGGTCATAGCCGGCTTCGCCAAAGGATTTGCTCGGGTAGAAGAGGACGTCGTGTGGGTTGACGACTGAGATCACCATGAAGAACGGCTGCTGCTGGGCCGCGGTTGAGCCGAGATACTGCAGCGCGCCCTCGGTGCCGTCGGCGACGTTGCCGGTCTCGTCGATGAAGCGGCCGTCGTTGTCGATGAAGCCACCGCCCGCCTCGGGGACGCTCTGGTTGGCCCCGGCGTCGGGCGGGTTCCAGCGCAGGAAGCCGTACTTTTCGAGATCGGCGGGGACCGCGTCTTCCTTGGTGGCCGGTTTCGAGCAGTGCCACTTGCCCTTGTAGACGACGTTGTAGCCGGCAGCCTTCATCACTGTGGCGAGGTTTTTCAGGTCCACCGGAAGTTCGACCTGCGGGTATTCGCTGGCCGGCATGTCTTCCTCAAGCGTGTACTTGACCCCGTGCTGGGCGGGGAAGTAGCCGCTCATCAGGGTCGAGCGCGCCGGCGAGCACATGCAGGCATTGGTGAAAGCGCGTTCGAAGCTGAGTCCGTGCTGGCGCAGCCGCCGCATTCCCGGCAGGTTCTGGCGCAGCCAGTTGGGCGGGAAGTGCTGGATCGCCCGCTCCTGGTCGGTGAGGAAAAGGATGATGTTCATCCCGGCGACGTCCTTGCGCTTGCCTTGCGCCGCGGCGAGCGCCCGCTCGACGCCGGCACCCTGCGAGAGCAACAGCGCCGAGGCCGCCGTCGCGCCCGTGCCGAGCAGCTGCTTGCGGGTTAGGCCGTCTTTTTTCTCGTCCGCATGACTCATTTGTTCCTCCGGAAGATGTCGACGGCGTTACTGCCGAACGAGGTCGAGTAGAGATAGCGGCCGTCGGGGCTGAGCGCGATCGAGCTGACGCCGCGCAGCGCCCGCGCTGATGTGCAGCCCGGCACCGAGCGGAGCGCGAGGCAGCCGGCCCGGCCGGGCTTCTGGTTGACCGTGCCGGACTTCTTGCCGCGATCGAGGACGGCGATGGCGCTGTTGGCAAAGGCCGCCGCGTAGACGTTTGCCCCGTCGGGTGAGACGGCAAGCCCCTCTGGGGACCGCAGTGCGCGTCCGAACGAGCAGCCGACCGCGCGCAGCCAGACCAGGCAGCCGAGGGTGCCTTTCTTCTGGGTGAGCCCGCCGGAGTTCGAGCGGGTGAAGGAGGTGACGCTGTTGCTAAACAGCGAGGTCACGTAGACGTCACCGCCCGGGTTGAAGGCAACTGCGTTGGCACCACTCAGCTGCACGCCGGTGACGCAACCGGTGAGCGGGCTGTCGACGACGCAGCCGCTGCCGTCGGTCGCCTGCGTGAGGGTGCCAGTGGACCGATCGCGGGCCAGCGTGACCACCGCGTTGGAGAGGGCCGAGGCGACGTAGACGCTGGCGCCGTCGCCGCTGATCGCCATCCCCTCCGGGGCACCGAGGGCAATACCGACCGCACAGCCGCTGATCGCTTCGGCGATGCAGCCGCCGGTGTCACCAGGCTGGGTCAGCGCACCGCTGGCCCGGTCGCGATCGAAGACGGCCACCGCGTTGCCGAAGAAGGAGCCGACGTAGACATTCGCCCCGTTGGGGCTGATCACGATCACGTCGGGGCCGAGCAGGGCGCGGCCGGCAGCGCAGACCGGGACGGGCAGGCCGGAGATGCAGCCGGCGCTGGCGGGCAGCTGACTGAGCGCGCCGCTCGACTGGTTGCGGTGGAAGACGGTGATCGAGTTGCTCTCCCGTGAGGTCGCGTAGACACTGCGACCGTCGGGGCTGACCGCGATCGAGTTCGGGCCGTCGAGCCCGATCGCGGTCGCGCAGCCGCTGGCGCCTTTGACGGCGATGCAACCCGCCGCGCCTTTCAGCTGGGTCAGCGTGCCAGTGCGGGCATCGCGCCTGAAGGTCGCGATCGCGTCGCTTTTCGAGGCGGCGACGTAGACGTTCTTGCCGTCAGGACTGAGCGCGATCGCTCGCGAGCCCATAAAGGGGCCGGGGCCCTTGAGCGCTCGGGCGAGCCCACAGCCGCTGGACGGTTTGGAGCGATCGACCAGGCAGCCACGCTCTCCGGGCAGCTGGACGAGTGTCCCCTGCCTCGCTTCCTGCTTCTGTTTCGGTGTTGCAGCGGATGCACTGGCTGGCAGCGCCAGCATGGCGAGCGCTGCCAGCATGGCGAGCGCCCCATGGAAGAGGCGCCGGTTTTGGAGAGGGCGGCGCATGCGCGGCGAGCGTAATCAGCCCCCCGGACAGCGCCTGCTCAGCGTTTGCCCACCTTGAGGTCGCCGAGCACGCCGATGCGGATACCCAGCCATGGGTAGGTGGCGGTGTAGAAGATGTTGTCCTGCGGCTGCAGACCAACCGCCGAAAGCCAGAGCTGGTAGACGGGGGCGTTGGCGATGCCGCCGTGCAGCCGTCGCCAGACCCGGCCATGCGCCCCGCTGCGACCCGAAGGCGGGGCAGTGATCGTGTCGGTCCACTCGACCACGTTGCCGCCCTGGTCGAGGGTGCCCCACGGCGAGGTGGTCTTGGCCTGGCCAACCGTACCGAGACTGCCCTGATAGGCCTTTTCATATTTGGAGGACTTGAGCCCGAAGGGATTCTCGGTCGCGCAAGCTTCGGCGCTGAAGGCGGCCGGACACCAGCTCGGCGCCGGTTCGGCTTCCGGCGTGTGGTAGATCGCCAGCGGCTGGGTCGAAGCATTGGTGACGTCGCCGGTCTTGGGGTCGAGCGTCGCTTCGTGGGGAGCGTTTGCCCCTTCGTCTCCGAACTTGCCGGGGTTGGTCGGGTACTGCCAGTAGGAGTACGTGCCGCCGCCGTTGGGGTCGTAGTAGGCCGACTTGATCCACTCGTCCTGGCTGGGGATGACGAAGCCCGACTTGTGCGAGCGGGTCGTTGCCCGCTTAGTCATGTCGTACATCCCCTTCTCGGTCTGGCGCGAGAGCCGGACTCGATAAGTGACGTACTTGAAGCTGCCGGCTGTGCTGGCCTTCTTGGAGAGGACCTGGCCGTTGTAGAGGGAGTTGGTGAAGCGGGCGCTGCGCAGGAAGTTGGCGAAGCCGTAGGGCTTATCGGCCCATTCCGGAGAGGCGACTGTGTAGTGACGGCCCTTGGCAGCGTCAGCCGAGAAATCGATCTGCCCGTACTTGGGCCATTCCGAGGAGCTCTCGGTGGTGCTGTAGAGCTTGTGCCTGTTGCGTCCGGCAGGGTCAGCCGTGTTAAGGAAGGCGACGTACTGCGGGACGGTGATCTCCAGCTGGGCGATGCCGTAGCCGTAGCCGACGCTGCCGACCTGCTGACAGGGAGGCTGTTTTTCAGCCGGCACCACTTCCGCGCACGAGGAGTAAATGGCGTCTTTGAAGGGGACGACGCCGACCGAGGGATTCCCCGCGGCGCCGACCTTGACCGTCTTCAGCGTCAGCACAGCCGGAGCCGGAGCCGCAACGGACGTCGCCGGCCCGACGAGGACCAACGCGGCCGCGGCAATCACCGCCGACGCTAGGGAATTTCTAAGAACGGCGGGCATGGCTTGGAGAATTGGCATCTGGCCCTATCGACCGGGTATTCAGATCCTTGAGGACAAAGTTCCCTCTCCAGCCGCACTCAAGCGCTACCGTTCTTGCATGGCCGCATCGGTTGATTTCACGATCTCCTTCGACAGCCCCGACGAGGATGGCTGGATCGTCGCGCGCGTCCTTGAGGTTCCTGGAGCAATGAGCCAAGGTCGAACCCGCGAGGAAGCCCGCGAGAACGCGCTCGACGCGCTGCGCACAGTTCTGACGCCCGACGAGGAGCTCACGGGCGAGGCGCCTGAGTCAGACCGCGAGCATCTGCGGTTTACTGCCGCTGCGTGAAGCGCCGCGACCTGGAACGACACCTCCGAGCCCATGGCTGCCGCGAGATCGGTGGTTCTAAGCATGCGAAGTGGAGAGGCGCGCAAGATCAAGTCTCTGCCGTCCCTCGACACGGAGACATCGGCCCTGGGCTCGTCAGAGCAATATGTCGACAGCTCGGGGTGCCGAGCCCAAAAAACCCCCGCTGAGATTGGCGGGCGATCATACGAACGTCTTCTTATCGACCGAAGGGATTGGAACACAGATGGCCACCTCACTTGATGGAACAGTTGCCCTGATCACCGGCGCCAGCAGTGGCATCGGCGAGGCGACTGCAAAGGCGCTGGCGGCGCAGGGAGCAAAAGTTGCCGTGGCTGCGCGCCGGCTCGAACGGCTGGAGCGGCTCGCCTCTGAGATCGGCGGCGATGGTCATACAGCGTTGGCGATCCAGTCCGACATCACCGATCAGGAGCAGGCGATCGCCGCGGTCGGCCGCACGGTCGACGAGCTGGGCCGGCTCGACATCGTCGTCAACAACGCCGGCCAGATGCTGCTCGGCCCGATCGAGGACGCGCCCACCGAGGAGTGGCACCGCATGATCGACCTCAACCTCAAGGGCCTGATTAACACCACCCATGCCGCCCTCCCCCACCTGCTTGCGGCAGCCGAAGACTCACCGCGAGGCTGCGCCGACGTAGTCAACATCAGCTCCGTCGCTGGCCGGCAGGCTCGCGCCGGCTCCGGCGTCTACAACCTGACCAAGCACGGCGTCGGCGCCTTCAGCGAGTCCTTCCGCCAGGAGTTCGCCTCCCGCAAGCTCCGCTCGATCGTGATCGAGCCCGGCGCCGTCGACACCGAGCTCACCGATCACGTTCGCGACGGGGTGAGGGAGCAGGTGCGACAGCGCTTCGCTGACATGCAGATGCTCGAGGCAGCCGACATCGCCGACGCGATCGCCTACGCGGTGACCCGGCCCTGGCACGTCTCCCTCAACGAGGTCCTCATCCGCCCGACCGAGCAACGGGCCTGAGCGACGCCGCTGACGGCTGGTGGCCTCGATCGCGACGATCGGCGTCTATGGCTTCGACCGCGACTCGTTCCTCACCGCCCTGGGCGCCGCCGAGATCGACCTCCTGCTCGACGTCCGCCAGCGACGCGGCGTACGCGGCAGCGAGTACGCCTGGGCGAACTCCGCTCGCCTCCAGGCAGCGCTGGTCGAGGCGGGCATCGCCTACACCCACATGAAGGAGCTCGCCCCAACGACCGAGCTGCGCCAGTTGCAGTACCGCGAGGACGCCAGGCGCGGCGAGGGCAAGCGCTCCCGCACCGTTCTCGCCGCCGAGTACGCCCGCCTCTACACCGAGCAGATCCTCGACCCCATCGACCTCGAGCCGATCGTGAAGTGGATCGGCAGCAGCTCAGCGGCGCTGCTCTGCGTCGAGCGCGACCCGGAGGCCTGCCACCGCTCTCTGATCGCCGCCCGCCTGCATGCCGATTGGGGCTTCAGCGTCGAGCACCTGCGCCCGCCGGGCAGCTGATCACTCGTTTTCGGCCTGCCAGACCCGTCTGGTCTTGCGTGGAGTCCGCGTGGTACCTCCCCAGCCGGGTGGATCACCCACGCCCCAGTAGCGCATTTGGGAGGGAGAGCCGGGATCGACATACCAGCCTTTCGGCCTGTCGTCGTCGGAATACTTCCGAGGATCCAACGAGTGATTGCTTGCTGGCGGGCCCTCTCCATGGGCGCCGGATACCCCAGTGAGGCCTCGCGCCAGCGCGGACTCGCGGCGGGTGCGCAGGTCGTAGTAGAGAACCGCACTGGCCAGGGCGGCAAAGGACAGGGCGAAGACCTGGACGATCAGTCCGACCAGAAATGAAGCCACGGTGGTGGTATGGGGATCGAAGCCGGCGCCGACCAGGAGCGAAGGCACGGAGACGATCAGGCCGACATAGATGGCGAATACGAAGACGTGGCCGTAGTGCCCAGCGGTCAGCTGACCGCTGCGGCGCAGCGCGGGAAGCCAGCCTTCGTTCTCGATCGCCGCGGCTTGGGCGACGACGTACCAGCGCAACATCAGCAGGACCCCTGGGATGACGAGGGCCAGAAGACCCAGGCCGATCCCGAGCCCGGAGATGATCGATGCGGCGACGACGACGGGTAGCACCCGCAGTCCCCGCCGGGCGATCGGGGCAAGCCGGGGGTCCCGCCCCTCCCGCGCCTCGGCAACCGCGTGGACGTGTAGGGCCGAGACCAGCGGGCTGATCAGGACCCACTCGATCAGGAACAGCAGGAGCGCAACTTCGAGGCTGAGGGTGGATTGCCCGAAGGCCCCCACGCCGGTCGCGAGGAGAACGATCACTTCGTAGGGCACGATCACTCCCGCGGCAAGGACGACGAAGAGCAGCGGGTAACGTCGATATAGCTCGAACGCCCCAACCACAAGCTGGCGGACGGAGCGCGGAGTGCTCTCGGCGGTCGTCACGCCGGGGGAGTCTGACGCTAGGGCGACGCCTTCGCCCCCACCCCTTTCTCGAGTAGGCCGGCGACGGCGCGGGCGAGGCGCTCGCCGTGGCTGGTGAGGACGTACTCGGTATGTGGAGGGCGCCCGGGGACGAGGCGGCGCTCGACGATCCGGGCCGCCTCGAGCTGCTCGAGGCGGTCGGAGAGGGTCGTCGGCGAGACGCCGGGGAGGGACTGGCGGAACTCGTTGAAGCGCGAGGCGCCGCTGGAGCAGGCGTAGATCGTCGCCAGGGTCCAGCGGCGCTCGAGCAGGCCGGCGGCCGCGCGCAGCTCCGGCGGCACCGGTGAGCAGCTACGACATCGCGGTGACATCGGCCCCGTTCTCCGCTGGCTCGAGCGCCTGCCCAAGCACCTCGTCAATGCTCATTACCGGGTGGAAGGTCATCTGCTCGCGTACCTCCTCGGGCACCTCGTCGAGGTCGCCGCGGTTGCGCTCGGGCAGGATCACCTCGGTCAGCCCGGCCGCGTGGGCGGCCAGCACCTTCTGCTTGAGGCCGCCGATCGGCAGCACCCTGCCCTGCAGGGTGACCTCGCCGGTCATGCCGACGGTGTGCTTGACCGGCCGCCCGGTGAGCAGTGAGACCAGCGCCGTGGTCATCGCCGTGCCGGCGCTGGGGCCGTCCTTGGGGATCGCGCCGGCCGGCACGTGCAGGTGGAACTCGCGCTGAAAGCGCTCGGGGTCGATGCCGAGCTGCTCGCTGTGCGAGCGCGCGTAGGAGAGCGCGATCCGCGCCGACTCCTTCATTACGTCGCCGAGCTGCCCGGTCAGGACCAGGCCCTTGTCGCCCTCCATCGCGGTCGCCTCGATGAAGAGCACGTCGCCGCCTGTGCCGGTGACCGCGAGCCCGGTCGAGACGCCGGGGATCGCGGTGCGCTCGACCGACTCCTGGAAGAAGCGCTGGCGGCCCAGCGAGTCGCGCAATGCCTCTGTGTCGAGCACGATCGGCTCCTCGGCCTCGCCGGCGGCGATCCGCGTCGCCGCCCCGCGCAGCAGCTTGCCCAGCTCACGCTCGAGCTGGCGCACACCCGCCTCGCGTGTGTACTCGGAGATGACGGCGCGCAGGAGCTCGTCGCCGACCTCGACCTCCTCGACCCGCAGGCCGTTGCGCTTCAGTTGGCGCGGCAGCAGGTAGCCCCTGGCGATCGCCAGCTTCTCCTCGCTGGTGTAGCCGTCGAAGGCGATCGTCTCCATGCGGTCGAGCAGCGGCGCCGGGATCGTGTCGACGAGGTTCGCCGTGGCGATGAAGACGACCTCGGAGAGGTCGACCTCGACGTCGAGGTAGTGGTCGCGGAAGGAGTTGTTCTGGGCTGGGTCGAGCACCTCCAGCAGCGCCGCCGAGGGGTCGCCGCGCCAGTCGGCGCCGACCTTGTCGACCTCGTCGAGGAGGATCACCGGGTTCATCGTGCCGGCGTCGCGCAGGGCGCGGACGATGCGGCCCGGCAGGGCCCCGATATATGTGCGGCGGTGGCCACGGATCTCGGCCTCGTCGTGCAGGCCGCCGAGGCTGATGCGGACGAACTCGCGTCCCAAGGCACGGGCGATCGACTCGCCAATCGAGGTCTTGCCGGTGCCGGGCGGCCCGACCAGGGTCAGGATCGCGCCGTTGGCGCGGCTGTCGTCGTCGATGCCGCGCTCCTCGCGCAGCTTGCGCACGGCGATGAACTCGGTGATCCGCCGCTTGACGTCCTCGAGGCCGGCGTGGTCGGCGTCGAGCACCTCGCGCGTGTGGGCGGGGTCGAGCCGCTCCTCGGAGCGCTCCGACCACGGCACCGCGATCAGCCAGTCGAGGTAGCTGCGGATCATCGACGACTCCGGCGACTGCTCGCCCTGGCGCTCGAGCCGGCGCAGCTCCTTCTCGGCCTGCTCGGCGACGGCCTCCGGCATGCCGGCCTCGGCGATCTTGCGCTCGTACTCCTCGATCAGGCTGCCCTCGTCCTCGCCCAGCTCCTTGCGGATCGAGTCCATCTGCTTGCGCAGGAAGTAGTCGCGCTGCTGTTTCTGGGCGCCGGACTCGACGTCCTCGCGGATGCGGCTGCGCACCTGCAGCTCGGCCAGCCGCTCGCGCTGCAGTTCGACCGCCAGTTGCAACCTGGCCGAGACGTCGATCGCCTCCAGCAGGCGCAGCTTCTGCTCGTTGGAGACGTCGGGGCTGAGCCCGGTCGTGTCGGCGAGCGCGCCCGGCTCCTCGACCGAGCGCAGGAAGGCGGCGATGCGGTCGTCGGCGCCGCGCAACTCGAGGATCTCTTCGACGACGGCGCGGTACTCGCGGGCCAGCTCCTGGGTGTGCTCGTCGTCGGGGTGTCCGTCGTGAACCTCCTGCACGTCGATGCGCAGCGCCTCGCCCTCTCCCTCATCACCGGGAACAGCGGCGCCGGCGAGGCCACGATGGAGGCCAACCACGGTTGCCGCCGGTGTGCCGCCGCGCGCGCGACCGCGCTCAATTACCTCGGCGACGACGCCGACGCGGCCGCACTCACCGTCGCGGCGCGGCAGTAGGAAGACCTGCTCCTCCTCGCCGGTGTCGATTGGCAGGGTGGCGGAAACGCCGGGAAAGACGATCGCGTCATCGAGGGGAATCAGGAGATAGGCCATATCTAAGTCCAATTTCTGTAGTTAGTCTGCGAACAGGATAGCGCACGCCGCCGTAACGCTTTTTGGCTGGCACAGACGAAAAAAGGCGTTACGGTTGCTCTGTGGAGACGGAGCGCGCCAGAGAACTACTTGCCCGCGAGCGCGAGCAGATCGAGGGAGAGATTTCCGCGACCCAGCGGGGTGGCGCCGAAGAGGCAGACGGCCGGGTCGAGCCCGGCGACATGGACTCGGAGGGCCTCTACCAAGACGAGTTCGACGCCGGCCGACTCCAAGATCTGCAGAGGCGACTCGCGGCCGTTGAGCGCGCCGAGGCGCGGCTCACCGCCGGCACCTACGGGGTCTCGATCCAGAGCGGCGAGCCGATCCCCGACGAGCGCCTCGAGGCCTTCCCGACCGCCGAGCTGACGGTCGAGGAGCAGGAACGCATCGCCAGCTGACCGCTGCCTAGGGAGCGATGACGGAGCGGGCGCCTGCGGCCTTCACAGCGGCTGAAAGGGTCTCGATGTCGTAGGCGCCGTCGTGGCGGCGCTCGTTGACGAAGAAGGTCGGCGTGCCGGTGACGCCGCTGATGTCGGCCGAGTCGACGTCTTCCTCAACTCGTGGCGCGTGGACGTGCCTTTGCAGATCCTCGCGGTAGCGATCCATGTCCAGCCCGAGCTGTTCGGCGTATGCCTGTAGATCGCGGGGTTTGAGGTCCCCCTGGTGGTCGAGCAGCAGGTCGTACATCGCCCAGAAGGCACCTTGAGCGGCCGCCGCCTCGGAGGCCTCGGCGGCGAGGTCGGCGCGTGGGTGGACGTCGGAGAGCGGCAGGTGGCGCCAGACGTAGCTGACGTCGCCGAAGTCGGCGAGCAGCTCGCGGATGACCGGCTCGGCTCGGCCACAGTAGGGGCACTCGAAGTCGCCGTACTCGACGACCGTCACCGGCGCTTCGAGCGGACCGCGCACGTGGTCGCGCTCGGGGTCGACCGGCACGGCCAGGTCGACGAGCGTCTCCGAGTCCCCCAGCAGGGCGCGGATGCGGGCCCGCCTGGGCAGCCTCGCGGTGGCCCGGAAGACCAGCCAGGTCAGGGCCGAGGCGCAGACCGCGGCGCTCAGCACTCCCAGCTTCGCCTCGCGCAGCTCGGCGCCCTCAAAGGCCAGTGCCGCGATCAGCAGCGAGACCGTGAAGCCGATCCCGGCGATCGTCCCGCCCCCCACCGTGGCGGCCCAGCCGACCGGCGGGCGCAGCCGTCCCCGGCTCAGCGTCGTCATCAACCAGGAGGCGCCGACCACGCCAACCGGCTTACCCAGCACGTAGGCGAAGATGATCCCCAGGGTCAACGGCGAGGTGTAAGCCTGGGCGAGGAAGTCGCCGTCGATCGCGATGCCGACGTTGGCGAGGGCGAAGAGCGGCACGATCACGTAGCTCGTCCAGGGGTGATAGATCTGCTGCAGACGGGCGTTCGGCGAGACCGCCGCCTGCAACCCGGCACTGGCCGAGCGGGCCAGCTCCGGCGTCGGCTGCTCGCGGAAGCTGCGAAAGAGGTCGGTCGCCCGCTCCAGCTCACCGCGGCCGGCCGGGTAGGCCCAGGTGATCAGGCCGACGGCGAGACCGAGCACGACCGGGTCGACGCCCGACTCAAATAGCGCCACCCAGGCAACCGCGGCGAGCAGGAGGTAGACGAGCCCAGGGCGGATCCGCAGCGAGAGGGCGAGCAGGATCAGGCCGAAGACGCCGGCCGAGATCAGCAGCGGCTCGAGGCTGACGTCGCTGCTGTAGGCGACTGCGATGACCAGCAGCGCGACCACATCGTCGACGACGATGATCGTCAGCATGAAGCCGCGCAGGCGGTCCGGGAAGCGCGGGCCGACCAGGGCCAGCATGCCCAGCGCGAAGGCGGTGTCGGTCGACATCGCCACCCCCCAGCCGTGCGCCGCGTCGCCACCGGCGTTGATCGCCAGGAAGATCGCCACCGGCACCGCCATCCCACCCAGAGCGGCCAACACCGGAAGCGCCAGGCGGCGGCGCTCGCGCAGCTCGCCGATGTCGAACTCGCGGCGCACCTCGAGCCCGACAACGAAGAAGAAAAACGTCATCAGGCCGCTGTTGACCCACTCGCGCAGGTCCTGGGAGATGCCCGAGTCGCCGACGTTGATCGAGAGCTTGGTGGTCCAGACGCTCTCGTAAGAGGAGAGGTCGATGTTGGCCCAGGTCAGCGCCGTCAGGGCGGCGGCGAGCAGCACGCTGGCGCTGCCCGTCTCGGTGGCGAGGAAGTCGCGTAGCGGCGCCTGCAGGCTGCGCGCCCAGGCGGTGCGCCCGCTGAACGCCGATCGGACCCGGGAGTCGCTCACCGCAGCAGCTTTTCACGCGCGCCGAGCCGGCTTGCGGCGGCGGGTAGCCTTCGGCCGATGGCCCTACCGGTAAGCCGAGTGCTGTCGAGCTCGCAGCTCGCGATGCTCGCCCGGCACGGCGAGGAGCGTGAGGCCGCGGCCGGCGAGACGCTCTATGAGATCGGCGACGAGAGCTACCCGTTCATCGCCATCGTCGAGGGCGAAGCGGCGATCCTCGACGGCGCCGGCAAGGAGGTCGTCCGCCACGGCACCGCCGGCTTCCTCGGCGAGATGAACCTGCTCTCCGGCCAGACCGTCTTCCTCACCGCCGTCGTCACCGAGCCGATGCGCTACATCGCCGTCGATCGCGAGGTCCTGCGGCGGCTGCTCTTCGAGGACGGCGCCCTCTCCGACCTGCTTCTCTCCGCCTTCATCGAGCGGCGCGAGCTGCTCCAGCAGCGCCAGGGGGTCGGCATCGAGATCGTCGGCCCGCACGACTCCGAGGAGACCCGCCGCCTGCTCGCCTTCGCCAGGCGCCAACGCCTCCCTCACTCCTGGCTCGTCCCGGAGGAAAGCGAGGAGGCGGCCGCCTTGATCGCCGCGCTCGACCCCGCCGAGATCCCACTGGTGCGGCTCCCCGGTGGCGACGAGCTGCGCCGGCCCAGCGACGGGCAGCTCTCACGGGCGCTGGGGATCGGCCTCGAGCTCGGGCCGCGCGAGGAGGTCGACCTGCTCATCGTCGGCGGCGGGCCGGCCGGCCTTGGCGCCGCCGTCTACGGCGCCTCGGAGGGCCTCGACACGCTGGTCGTCGAGAGCAGTGGGCTCGGCGGCCAGGCCGGAACCTCGCGGAGGATCGAGAACTACCTCGGCTTCCCGGCCGGTATCAGCGGCACCGAACTGACCAGCCGCGCGGTCACCCAGGCGCGCAAGTTCGGCGCCCGCACGGCGTCGCCCTACCACGCCGAGGCACTCGAGCTCGGCGCCGACCGCCACGTCGTCAAGCTCGACGAAGGCAACGAGATCGCCGCCCGGGCGGTGCTGCTCGCGACCGGCGCCGAATACAGGCGCCTGCCCGTCGCCGACCTCGACGACTACGAGGGGATCAGCGTCTTCTACGCCGCCGGGCCGCCCGAGGCGCAGGTCTGCGGCGGCCAACGGGTCGGAGTGATCGGCGGCGGCAACTCGGCCGCGCAGGCGGCGATCTGGCTGGCACGAGGCGGCGCCCTGGTCACGCTTCTGCACCGCCGCGCCGACCTCAGCGAGACGATGTCCCACTATTTGATCGACGACCTCGAGCGCTACGGCGTCGCGGTCCGCGACCGCAGCGAAGTGAGTGCCCTGCATGGCGGGGATGGGCGCCTCGATGCCGTCACCCTGACTGACGGTGAGAAGGTGCCGCTCTCCTACCTCTTCCTTTTCCTCGGCGCCTCGCCCTGCACCGAGTGGCTCGGCGATGTCGTCGCACGCGACTCCAACGGCTTCGTGCTCACCGGCCCAGAGACTGGAGCCGAGGGCCTGCTCGAGACCAGCGCTCCCGGCGTCTATGCAGCAGGCGACGTGCGCGCCGGCTCGATCAAGCGCTGCGCGACCGCGGTTGGCGAGGGCGCCGCGGTGGTGCGCTTCGTCCACGAGCGCCTCGCCCCCGCTCCGGTCCGCTAACGAGACGTCGATTTCCCATGCGTGACATGGAAAATCGACGTTTCGTCTTGGCGTCCAATCGTCTAGGCCGCTGAGTCCACTCGCTACGGTCTAGTCATGGCGTCTTCCCACTCGTGGCCCTCGGTTTCCTACGAGGACTGGCGCGAGACCTGCGACACGCTGCACGGGCACACACAGGTGCTCGGCAAGCTCGCCGCCGAACTGGCCCCGCCCGAGCCACAGCTCCAGCACGCAGCGCTGCGCCTAACTGCACGGGGCTGGGAGACGACTCCGCTGCCGGCGTCCGACAGCTCCGGCGCGATCGTCATCGCCCTCGACCTGCACTCCCATGACGCGATCGTCGAACACAGCGACGGGCGCGCCAAGCGTGTCCCCCTGACACCCAACCGCGCAGTCGGCGATGTCACCTGCGACGTACTGAAGGCGGTCGGTGATCTGGTCGGCGCCGTCGAGATCGACCCAACGCCGCAGGAGGTCCCGTGGAGCGTCCCCCTCGACGAGGACGAAGAACACACCACCTACGACCCCGGCCAAGTCGCCACCTATTTCAGCGCCGCGACCCAGGCAGCACTGGTCCTAGTCGACTTCAGAGCCCCCTTCCGCGGCCGCTCCACACCGGTCAACGCCTGGTGGGGCTCCTTCGACCTATCGGTAAGCCTCTTCTCCGGCCAGCCCGCTGAGCCACCCTCCGGCGACTTCATCATGCGCAACTCGATGGACTCCCAAGAGGTCGCCGTCGGCTGGTGGCCCGGCGACACCCGCTACGGGAAGGCAGCTTTCTACGCCTACGCCCATCCAGCCCCGCCGGAGTTCGAAGGTGGCACTCTCTCTCCACAAGCCGCCCGCTGGGACAGCGACCTAGGCGAGTACGTCCTCGACTGGGACGACGTCCGCGCCAGCGACGATCCCCACGCCCTAGCCCTCGAATTCGCCCGCTCGGCTTTCCAACACGCCTGCCTAGTCTGCGGCTGGGACCAACATCTAGCCGACAGCGCCGAAGGCACACCGTCGCCGATCGTTTAAGCCCGTTTGGTCAGCCGCCGCCGTACGGCTGTGCGCCTGCGTTCGTCCAAGGGGTTGACCAAGCCGCTCGTGCCCTGCGCGCTCAGACTCGGGAAACGCCGTGTAGAGCTTTCGGGGCATGAGGCGGCGCTTCAGAGCGACATCTACAGTATCTGCGACTTCCTGAGCCCACTGAAGCGCTTCGTCGCGATCATCGAACGTCTCCTGCCACGCTCATCGAAACCGACTTCGTACTTGGCCATACACACGCAGATTACTGCGCACTGAAAATGACACCTGCAACCCAACTGACTAGCGTTGGGTTCACCAATCTCCAAGATGGAGGCTAAATGGCATCAGTCGAAGTGCAACGCGAGTTCGGCGGGATTACTGATCATCTGCGTTCGTACAAGGTCGTCCTCGACGGGGAAGCCGTCGGTCGCCTGCGCCCCGGCGAGTCCTGCACCTTCGATGTAGCCCCGGGCCCCCATGAGTTGTTTCTGAAGATCGACTGGGGTCGGAGCGAGAAGATCGATGTGGACGTGACAGCAGGCCAAACGGCGAGGTTCTGCTGCGTGCCACGCGGAAACGCCCTCACCAGCCTCTATTGGGCCACTTTCGGTAGCCGCCACTACATAGCGCTGACCGAGATCACGGACTAGAGACGCCCGGCCCCTTCAGACGACCCTCCTCATCATCGGGAAAGCACTCCAGCTAGGGGTGAGCTACTACGACGACCCTGCCGTTATCCGACCGTCGCCGGAATCGAACCGATTGAACGCCCGCCGCATCTTCTCTGGGCCATAGAAACGGCGCGCCCACCACGACGATGGACGAGCGAGCCTGCAGGCAGCAACTACCCAAATCATGCCCAGGAGAAGGAATCCAAGAAAAAACGCCGCCCGCTGCCCCTTGCTCCAAGTGATTCCGGCAGGAATTCCGACTACGACAATCAGGATGCTCAGTACAAGCAGACGTTCAGTCACGATCTGTCTTTCCTGCTAGGAGGCAGTGCGACACTTGACCGCCCTCCCGTCGAGACGGACGTTTGAGGTCGCAATTTGCGACCTCAAACGATTAGCCGGGCGCTACGAGGCCTAAAGCCCCAGCGTCTTGGCGATGATTTCGCGCTGGATCTCGCTGGTGCCGCCGTAGATGGTGGAGACGAGGGCGCCGCGGACGTGGCGCTCCATGTCGTACTCGGTGGCGTAGCCGTAGCCGCCCATCATCTG
>Ga0164241_10000833_pt1 | contig 45643 bp, 34 predicted proteins | sample OricomyardsoilBY_FD_108780 | JGI IMG/M metagenome (GOLD analysis project Ga0164241, IMG submission 108780) | Backyard soil microbial communities from Emeryville, California, USA - Original compost - Back yard soil (BY) | ecosystem: Environmental > Terrestrial > Soil > Unclassified | place: USA... | reverse complement strand
TATTCGACTTCCGGACGCGAGCTGCGGATTCACGGCAAAGCAAACGCGATCGCGATCCGCGTGCTCGGGCCATTTTCAGAGTCGTTGAACGGCTCGAAAAAAGCGAAAGACCGCTGGTCGGGCGCGCTCGTGAATGAGACTTATCTGGAGTTGGGACTCGACCGCGCGTGTGCGCTGATGATGCGGCTTGAAAAGCTGGCCCGGACGATGGAGGGAAAAATGCCGGAAAATTTTGGCATCGGATTCGGGACCCAGCCGTTCCCTGTCGAGCAACGTGACGCGAATCGCGCGGTGATGGACCAACTCGGGATCACGGAAGAAGACGAGCGCGCGTTGATGGGATCATTTCCGGCGATGGTCTCTTTTTTTCAGGTGATTCTGCAAACGCAGGGACTCGATGAAATTCTCCGTAGTGTGGTGGATATTTCCTGGGTTTCGTTGATCAAAAGCGGGGGTAATCTCGTGCCTAATTTTCAATATTTAAACCCATTCACGGAACTGCCTGCCGGGGAGTGGGGACTGTCGAAGCAAGAGCGGTGTTATTCGTTGAAGTTCCAGTTATCGCTCAACGGGAAGCCCGCGCTGAATTGTCAGATGGCGGTGACGGCGGCGCGTCCGCCGTTGCTCACGAGCGCGGGCATCGTGGGATTGGCGGCGCAACGGCCGGACGGGAAGGGGCCGTTGTTGTTGATGCAGGTAATCGATGCACGGTGCGTAAAGGAGTAAAACGCGAAGACAGATGTGCCAGGGATTTCGGAAGAGTTCTCGCGATGAGAAGAAGGAGGCGAAGAGGGGACTCGGAAGATGGGCTGAGGGCGACGGGCGGAGCGAGGAGTGGGGTGTGAAGTCCGCGAAGGGCGGAAATCGAAGACGCGTGAAGTCGGGCCCGACGAAGACGTCGGCGCCTCCATGGCCGGGTTTTAAAAACAAATTGGCGGGAGGCGCGGGAGGGTGTTGGGTGGCGGTCCTTTTTCGCCATGGCTGACTCCTTCAAACTCGATCTCGCTGTTCGTCCCCGTCGTTTGCGTCGCAATGCTGCTGTGCGCGCGCTGGTTGAAGAGACGGTGCTGCGGCCGGCGGATTTTATCGCGCCGCTGTTCGTGGTGGACGGCAAAGGCGCGCCGGAGCCGATCGGCTCGATGCCGGGTGTGTCGCGTTTCAATGTCGTCGATCTTGTGAAGGAATGCCGCGCTCTCGCGAAGCTCGGTGTGCCGGCGGTGGCGCTGTTTCCGAAGCTGGACGCGAAGCTCAAAGACGACAGCGGCTCGGCGGCGTTGCAGGAGGACGCGTTGATTTTGCGGGCGGTGCGCGCGGTGAAGAAGGCGTTGCCTGAACTCGTTGTGATGACGGACATCGCGCTCGATCCGTACACGACGCACGGGCACGACGGACTGCTGACGGCGGATGGGCGCGATGTGGACAACGACGCGACGGTGGCGGTGCTGGTGAAGATGGCGGTGCTGCATGCGCGGGCGGGCGTGGATTTCGTGGCGCCGTCGGACATGATGGACGGGCGCATCGCGGCGATCCGGCGCGGACTGGACGGTCTCGGGTTTTCGGATACGGCGATCATGGCTTATTCGTCGAAGTTCGCATCGGCGTATTACGGACCGTTTCGCGATGCGGTGGGCAGCGCCAAGGCGGCGGGCACGCACGCGTTGGACAAGCGCACGTATCAGCTCAATCCGGCGAATCGTCGCGAGGCGGTGGTCGAGGCGTTACTCGACGAGGCGGAGGGCGCGGATGTGCTCATGGTAAAACCGGCGGGCGCGTATCTGGACATCATTCGCGACGTGCGCGAGGCGGTGCAGAAACCGCTGGCGGCGTATCAAGTTTCTGGTGAGTACGCGCAGATCCAGGCGGCGGCGCAGCTGGGCTGGCTCGATCTGGCGAAGGTTCGGCACGAGTCGTTGCTCGCAATCAAGCGCGCGGGCGCGGACATGATTTTGACGTACTTCGCGAAGGAGATGGCGGCGGAATTGGGGAAGTGAGCAGGCCTGAGAGTCAGACTTTTCGGAGTTGAATCGCAAAGACACGAAGGTGCGACGAGGTGCGCGTGAAAATCAGCTGACGCATTGGACGCATTGAGATGAGCGTGGACGCGACGATCCGGGATTACGCTGAGAGCGACTATGCGGCTGTGGCGGACGTTTATCGCGACGCGGTGATGACGCAGGCGCGGACGGCGTACACGAACGAGCAAGTGACGATGTGGGCGTCGTATCCGGAGGGCGGAGACGATTTTCGGCGGCGGCTGGCCCGCGGCGGAGTGGTGGTTGCGGAGGTCGCGGGTGTGCTGGCGGCGTTTGGGCAGCTGGAGCCGGGGGATCATGTGGCGTTTCTCTACTGCCAGGGCGCGTATGCGCGGCGCGGGCTTTCCTCGGCGATCTATGCGGAGCTGGAAAAGCGCGCGCGGGCAGCGGGCGTCGCGAGCGTGCATACGGAGGCGAGCCGGATCAGCCGGCCGTTTTTCGAGAAACACGGATTCAGTGTGCTCGAGGTCGAACAGGCGGTGCGGGGCGACGTGATTTTTGAGCGGTTCAAAATGAGGAAAGGGCTGCGCGCGGAATAGCCGCGCAGAGAGTGGCGCGCGTGATGACGCGGAGGCAGTTTTCCTGCCGCGTCAGGCTTGCGCTGCGCGCAAGGTCGGGCCGTCGAGCCAGCTTGCGGTGAGCATCGTCGTGGTGGTCCAGGCCGGGCTGCCGTATTCGGCGCGTTGGAGTTGGCCGATGAGAAGTTCGACGGCGCGGGCGCCGAGCTGGCGCGGCTGCAAGTCGAGGGCGGCGCAGGGACGTGTGGAGTTGATCACATTGAGGCAGACGTATCCGTGTCGCTCCGGTATTTGAGCGCCGCACGATTCCATCCAATCGACGGTCTCGTCGTGATGGTTGATGACGACGTCGGGTTTGTGGCGTTTAAACCATGGGGCGAAGTTTCTCTGGTTTAGTTTGGGCACCACCAAAATCGGCACGCCTGCGTTTTCGGGATGGCTCTCTTGGAAGGCGCGAAAGGCGGCGCTCTGGCGCAGTAGGAGACGGTCGTCGCGACCCTGTTCGAGTGCGAGACCGGGGCGTCGGTAGCCACGAGCGACCAGTCGCGCCAGAAGATCCATCATCGATCGGTAGTGGTCGGTGCAGACACTGTGGAGCCGCGGACGCTCGATAACGTTGTCGGTGTAGACGCCCGCGTAGTTGGTCCAGTCCAGCGCGGAAAGATCGGGCGAGTGCCAGGCCGGCAGAAGCATGACGCCGTGGATACCGCGCGATTTAAGAATCGAGTCGAGACGCGGAATGGGCAGGGCGCCCTCGCCGGTGACGAACTCCTCGAAGTGGTAGCCGAGCTCGGTCGCGCGCTGGCGTGCGCCGACAACGATTTGCCTGGGGAAAGGGCCATGAGGATATTGTCCGCCTTCGTTGATGTCCACGGCTGCTATGACACCACGAAACGTATTTGTGCTGGATCGGCGGATACCGGACATCAGTGCGGTGGTGAGCGGATTGATTTTATACCCGGCTTTTTCCGCGGCGAGAGTGACGCGCCGGGCGGTGGCGGGATCGACGCGTCCCGTGCCGCGGAGCGCGTCGGAAACGGTGGAGGGAGCGAGCCGGAGAGTTTTCGCAATCGAGCGAATGGTCGGGATGTTTTTTGGGGGCATTGCCGAACTGTTCGGCATTCCGCGACGTCGCGCGCGGCACGCAAACGTTTTTGTAGCAGATGACCCCAGACCCCTGCCGTTTTTGCGGCACAACCCTGAACCCTGACTGCTCGAAAAATGACTACACCCAACAGGCATGCGCGCGTCTCGTCACGACTGACGACTCGCGGATTGTTACTGACTTCGGCGCTCGCGGCGACTGCCGGCGCCTTCGCGCAAAGCACTGCGCCGACCACGAAAGTACCCGAACCGGAGGCTGAACAGACAATCAATCTACCGGCGTTCACGATCACGGAAAAAGCGGCCAATCCCTATCAATCGCAGCAGGCGCTTTCGTCCTCGCGCGTGGCGATGGCGATCCAGGATGTGCCGCAGACGATCTCGGTCGTCTCCAGCGAATTGATCAAGGATTCGATGGGCGCGCGCATGCTCGATGTGGCGAAGTACGTCACGCCTGTCGTGGAATCGTCACTACCGTATGGCGGCGATCGTTATCAGATCCGCGGCTTTCAAGTTTCCCAGGAGTTCATCGACGGCACGGTGATTTCCGGTGCCGATGGCTACAGCATGTCGATGGCGCCGTTTAACATCGAACGCGTCGAAGTGCTTAAGGGCCCGAACGCGATTTTGGTGCCCGGAGGCAGCCCTGGCGGTGTGATGAATCCCATCACCAAATCGCCGCTGTTCCGCGACCAGGCGAGCGTCACGATCGACCTCGCGCAATATTACGGCACGGGCGTTAACACCGACGTGAATCGCGTGTTGAACGAAAAAGGCACGATGGCGGCGCGCGTGGTGGCCGCGTATTGGCGCAACGAAGGATACATCAAAAACAACTACCGCCACGGGTACATGATCGCGCCTTCGTTCACGATCAAGCTGACGCCCACGGAGACGCTGACGATCAAGGGCGAGGTGCTGCAAAATCGTGAACTCAATCTCGGCGGCGTGCCGCTCGATCCGAGTATCGGCAGCAACGATACGGCGGAGATCGCGCGGGGTCTTCCCCGCGACTGGTCGTTCGGCAACGATGTCGATACGCGTCATCGCAAAACCGAACGTCTGAGTGCGGAGCTGCTCTCGATCTTCGGCGATCACGTCACGTCACGCCTCTATGTGATGGGCGATCATGTGATCCGCGGCGACACGGGCGGCACGAGCGCCGCGCTGGCGAACGCCGGTGGTGGCAGCCGCAATCCTTACACGGGTCTGTGGGAGCCGGGCGTTAATTGGAACACCTCGGCCTATAACGCCGACACGACAGGCACGGTCGTCTTGACCGGGACAGCGGTGCCGGTGACCGATCCATCGACATGGACCTACACGCGCAACAACGGCCGCGTTTATCTCGAGTATCATGAGATCCATTTGAAAAACGATTACGCGATTCGTTTTGAGAATCAGTGGTTCAAATCAACGACCATCACGGGCCTGTCGGCGAATTTCTCAAAAGTGCGTTTCCAATCCCGCATCCCCGCGGGTCGTCCCGCAGTGGCGAACAACAACCTGGATGCGATCACGTATCCCGGCTACAGCTTCCTGCCGACGACGCCTGGATTCACCAATGCGAACAAGGGCACCGACAAGACGGGCAAGCAGGAAGATTTGCAGCTGTTCGCTTATGAGACGGTCGGCTTCTGGCAGGACCGGGTTCAGCTCTCCGGCGGTGTTTCGCGGTTTTTCGGCCAGTTGGACCGTACCGACAATTCGGGTACGGCGATCGACCCCAACTACGGCGTGGCCACAGCGACGTCGTTTGTTTCGACCGTGCCGTCGTACAATCTCTCGGATACCGCGACCTCCTTTGGCGTGGTCGTGAAGCCGATCAAATCGGTTTCCGTTTTCTACGGTCGCAACACGACCGGCGGCACGATGCCCGGGTCGTTGGGTGCCGGTGCGAACCCCTCGACGTTGAAGCTGGCTGAGGGCAGCCAGAACGAGTACGGCGTGAAAACCACGCAGCTCAATGGAGCGTTCACGGCGTCGTTCTCGTACTTCGACATCGTGCAGTCCAACTACGCGGTGCCGAACAGCGAGTACTACAATCTGGTCGCGCAGGGGAAGTTCGCCGAGGCGGCCGCGCTGCAGAATCCGCTGTATCTCGATCTCACCTCGAAAGGCTGGGAAATCGAGGCCACCTATTCCATCGGCAAGAACTTGTCGCTGCTGGGCAACTACACGAAGTACAAGATGCGCCAGCCGATCACGGAAGTGCGCCTGCGCGCGGTGCCCGATCAGGCGGGCGGCTTCTACGCCGACTATCGTTTCACGGAAGGGGCGTTGAATCGTTTCAGCGTGAACGTCGGCGTCGATTACAAGGGCGAGGCCGCAGGTGATGGCGTTTCCGGATACACCACGAGCCGTCTGCTTCCGAATGGCACGCTGGTACCGGTCCAGCCGAGCTTCATGGTGGCCGCGCGCACGCTGGTTAATCTCGGCGTGGCTTATCGCGCCGACTCGTGGACTGCACGCCTGCAGGTCAACAATCTCCTCGACAAGGATTACATCCTCGCGGCCGGCAGCCGGACCTCGGTGGTGGTGGGCGATCCGATGAATGTGAAGGCGTCCTTCACCTATAACTTCTGAGCCGGAGCGGTGTAGCCCGGTTCAGGCTTCTGAACAGCCGCGCTCCTTCACCGGGGCGCGGCTTTTTACTTTTTCTGAAATGAACTCGGCGGCCGCGGGCGGCGCCGTAGTGTGCGCGCCATGACCACTTCGCCTCAGAGCGCTCTGGAGCATCGGTTTGAAGGAGAACACCCGCTGCGCACGCTGCTGTTCCTTTACCGGGGCGAGCGCGCCCGGCTGATCTGGGGCGCGGTGTTGTATGTGATCAAACACAGCCCGGTTTGGGTGATGCCGCTGATCACGGCGCGCATCATCGATATCGTGGCGGCGCCCGAAAAACATTCACTCAACGAGATCTGGATCAACGCCGCGATCCTGCTCGCGATCCTGCTCCAAAACGTCCCCGTGAATTATCTCGGGGTGCGTTGTGTCAGCCATGCGGCGCGCTCGATGGAAACGCGTTTGCGCTCGGCGCTTTGCAGACGGTTGCAGCATCTCTCGATCGGCTACTACACGCGGCAAAGCGCCGGCACTTTGCAGACGAAAGTGCTGCGGGACGTGGAATCGATCGAGCAGCTGACGCGCGGGCTTTTCGACACCGGGCTGACTGCCTTCATCAATCTCGGTTTCGCGCTTGCCGTGACGGCGGTGCGGGCGCCGTGGTTTTTGATTTTTTTCGCCCTGTGTATTCCGCTGGCCGTCGGTTTGGTGTGGGCGATCCGCAAGCGCGTCTCGGAACGAAACAAGACGCTGCGCCAGGAAATCGAACTGATGTCCAATCGTGTGATCGAGATGACCAACCTCATCCCGATCACCCGCGCGCACGGCTTGGAAACCAGTGCGATCGCGCGGGTCGAAACGTCGCTGGAACGCGTGCGCGACGCGGGGCTTAAAGTGGACGAGGTCAATTCGGTCTTCGGAGCGATCTCGTGGGTGGTGTTCAACTTTTTTAATATGGGCTGCCTGGTGTTCGCCGCATGGGCCTGTGCGACGAAATTTCTCCCGATCAGCCCGGGCGATGTCGTGATGCTTACCGGATACTTCGGCCTGCTGACCGGGTCGGTGCTGACGCTGGCGAATGCGACGCCGATGATCGTGCGCGGATTTGAGGCGCTGCGGTCGATCGGCGAGGTCTTGCAGTGCCCGGATCTCGAGCACAACGAGGACAAATCCGCGGTGCTGGCGGTCAGCGGCGCGTTTCGTTTTGAGAACGTTGGCTTTCGCTACGACGGCGTGGAGGCGCATGCCGTTCGGGATTTTTCCCTGCATGTGAAACCGGGTGAAACGATCGCGTTCGTCGGGCCTTCGGGCGCGGGCAAATCGACGGTGCTGAATCTCGTGATCGGCTTCATCCGCCCGACTTCCGGCACGATCTGGCTCGATGAGCGCGACATGTCCGCGCTCGATCTTCGCACGTACCGGCGGTTCGTGTCGGTCGTGCCGCAGGAGTCGATTCTCTTCGACGGGACGATCCGTGAGAACGTGACCTACGGCATGAACTCGGTGGCGGCGGAAGTGCTCGAACAGGCGTTGCGCGACGCGAATGCGTGGGAGTTTATTGCCGTACTTCCGGCGGGGATCGACACGGCGGTGGGCGAAAAAGGCGCGCGGCTTTCGGGCGGCCAGAAGCAGCGTCTCGCCATTGCGCGTGCGCTGATCCGCGATCCGCGCGTGCTCATTCTGGACGAGGCGACGTCGGCGCTGGATTCGGAGAGCGAAGCGTTGATTCAAGAAGCGCTGGAGCGGCTCATGAAAGGGAGGACGACGTTTGTCGTTGCGCATCGTCTTTCCACGATTCGCAACGCCGACCGCATCGTGGCGATGCGCGCCGGTCGCATCGAGGAAATCGGTTCGCACGATGAACTCGTGAAAGCGGGCGGACTCTATTCGCAGCTTCACGCGCGGCAGGCTGGCGGACATTTGCAGGACTAGGTAATGGTTTCGCCGTTTTAATTTCTCACGCAGAGACGCGGAGGCGCTGAGAAAACCTCACTCCATCTCTGCGCCTCCGCGTCTTTGCGTGAGGTTATTTGTGGGGCAGGATGAAACGAAAACCAGCGCGCGGCGTGAGCGAGCTTTGCCAACTTGGCCCTTGGCACTTGGCGCTTCGCACTTTTTAGAAGGCGGTTTCATTATGTCACTCGCACTCCTCTTCGCTGGTCAGGGCGCTCAGAAAGTCGGCATGGGCAAATCGCTCTACGAAAACTCCGCGGCGGCGCGCGCGCTTTATGATGAAGCCAATCGCGTGCTCGGTTGGGAGCTGACCAAGGTTTCCTTCGAAGGGCCCGAGGCGGAACTCACGCAGACCAAGGTTTGCCAGCCGGCGTTGTTCGTTCACGGGCTCGCGTTGCTCGCCGCGCTTAAAGAGCGGGGGAAATTGGCAGGCGACGACGCGCCGAAGTTCGCGCTCGGCTTGAGCCTGGGAGAAGTGACGGCGCTGACGGCCGCGGGCGTTTTCGATTTCGCGACGGGTCTTAAAGTAGTCGCGGAGCGCGGGCGGCTTATGCAGCTGGCGTGCGAGCAGACGACGGGCGGGATGGCGGCGATCGTCGGCGAGGAGCGCGCGAAGGTCGCGGAGCTTTGCGCCGAGTTCGGGATCGAAGCGGCGAATTTCAATTGTCCCGGCCAGATCATCATCTCCGGCGAAAAGAAAAAGGTCGAAGCCGCCGTCGTGGCCGCGAAAGAACGCGGCATCAAGAAGGCGATGCCCCTCAATGTCGCTGGCGCTTATCACAGCCGCCTGATGGAGCCCGCGCGCGCGGCGTTTGCGGCGTATTTGGAGACGGTCCCGTTTGCCGCGCCGAAATTCACCGTCTTCACCAACACGACCGGTCAGGCGGTGTCGTCGCCTGACGAGATTCGCGCGGCACTGGTGAAACAGGTCGTGTCGTCCGTGCTTTGGGAAGACTGCATGCGCAGCGCTTCGGCAGCTGGCGCAACCACCTATTGGGAGCTCGGCCCGGGTGGCGTGCTGGCGGGACTGGCGCGGCGCACCAACAAGGACTGGCCGGTGAAGAGCGTGTCGGAGTTTTCCGATTTAGCCGCTTGAATCCCGCCGGGCGCGTCCGCACGCTCGACCTTTTGAACACTTGACCACGTCCCGGTTTCAGCCGGCGGCGCGATCCTCGCATGGAAGACTTGTTGACCCGCAATTTCTGTATCATCGCCCACGTCGATCACGGTAAGACGACGTTGTCCGACCGGCTGCTCGAATACACCAACACGATCTCCAAGCGCGTGTTGACCGACCAGCATCTGGACTCGATGGATCTCGAAAAAGAGCGCGGCATCACGATCAAGTCGCACCCGGTCACGATGACTTATCGGGCGAAAGATGGCCGCGAGTATAAGCTCAACCTGATGGACACGCCCGGCCACGTGGACTTCTCGTACGAAGTTTCCCGCAGCCTCGCGGCGTGCGAAGGCGCGGTGCTCCTCATCGATGCCGCGCAAGGCGTCGAGGCGCAGACGGTGGCGAACGCGCACCTCGCGTTTTCCCAGCAGCTGAAGGTCATCCCGGTGATCAACAAGATCGACCTGCCGAGCGCCAATCTGGAGCTCTGCACGCGACAGCTCGAAGACATCCTCACGATCCCGGCCGAGGAGGCGATTCTCGCCAGCGGCAAATCGGGGATCGGCATCGAAGACATCCTTGAGGCGGTCGTCGCGCGCGTGCCTTCGCCGCGCTGGCGGGATTACGCGCAGACGCGTATCCTGGTTTTCGATTCACTCTACGACGCGTACCGCGGTTGCATTGCGTACGTCCGCGTGTTCTCCGGCTCGATCAAGGCCAACGACATGATGCTCCTCATGAGCACCAATCAAAAGGCCGAGGTGAAGGAGGTCGGGACGTTCACGCCCAAGATGGAGAAATGCGCGATGCTCACCGAAGGCGACGTGGGCTACATCGTCTCCAGCATCAAGACGCCCGCCGACGTCAAAACCGGCGACACCATCACCATCGCCAGCAAGCCCGCGACGGACATGTTACCCGGCTACAAGGAGGTCCGCCCGATGGTTTTTTGCGGACTGTATCCGCTCGAGAGTGACGACTACGAAAAGCTCAAGGCCGGCCTCGGCCGCTTGCAGCTCAACGACGCGGCCTTCGTTTACTCGTCGGAAAGCTCGCTCGCGCTCGGCTTCGGTTTTCGCTGCGGTTTCCTCGGATTGCTCCACATGGAAATCATCCAGGAGCGCATCCGCCGCGAGCACGACGTCGAGATCATCTCCACGTATCCGAGCGTCATCTACAAGATCGTGAAGCAGGGCGGCGCCACGCTCGAAGTGGACAATCCGGTGAACTTTCCCGATCCAGGTACGATCACCGAAATCCTCGAGCCGACGATCACCGCGTCGATCATTCTGCCCAACGATTCGATGGGCGACATCCTCTCGCTCATCATGGAAAAGCGCGGCGTGTGCGAACACACCGACACGCTCGATATGAATCGCGTGATGATTCGCGCGGTCCTTCCGCTCAACGAAATCCTCGTCGATTTCAACGACCGCCTGAAATCCATCACGCACGGTTACGGCTCGATGGATTACGAACTCGGCGCCTACAAAGCCGACGATCTCGTGAAGATGGACATCATGATCAACGGCGATCCGGTGGACGCGTTTTCGTGCATCGTTCACCGCAGCAAAGCCGAAGCGAAAGGCCGGCAGTTGTGCGAAAAACTCGCCGAGATCATTCCGCCGCAGATGTTCAAAGTCGCTATTCAGGCCGCGATCGGCGGCAAAGTCATCGCCCGCGACAACGTGAAGGAGATGCGCAAGGACGTGACTTCAAAGTGCTACGGCGGCGACATCTCTCGTAAGCGCAAACTCCTCGATAAGCAGAAAGAGGGCAAAAAGAAGATGAAGATGATCGGCAAGGTGAACATCCCGCCGGACGCCTTCATCAAAGTGCTTAAGAGCGGAGATTGAGCCGCTGACCCAGGTGCCAGGTTTTAAGGGCAAAGTATCAGGAAGACAGCGGCGGCAGAGCCGCAGGCAACTTCTTGGAACTTGTTACTTGCCCCTTGGAACTTAACGTCTGCCTCCTCCCTTTATGTTCGGACTTTTCTCCTCGGTCGAAAAACAGATGCGCGCCAATGCCACGAACTGGCTGGAACTCTCCGACAAGATTTTCAATTACCGGCGCGACGAACTCTCGACCGCCGATCGCACCGATCTTCAGCAGAAGAGTGAACAGCTCCGCGCGCTGCTCCGCGACAAGGCCGACGCGAGCAAATTGAAGCTGGGCATCGAGGCGCTCGAACCGGCGGTGCGCCGTGCGGGCGGGAAATTTTATCCACGCTCGACGGTCCAGGAGTACGTGGAGTTTTTCGTCGTCGCCGCGATCGTGATTCTCGGCCTTCGCGCCTACTTTGTGCAGCCGTTTAAGATCCCGACGAATTCGATGTGGCCGACGTATTACGGGATGACCGGGGAAGTCTTCCCGACGCCGGCCGATGAGCCCGGCGCGATCGCGCGCGCGGCCCGTTTCGCGGCGTTCGGTGCGACCCGTCGTTCGGTGGATGCGCCGGTGGAGGGCGATGTGTGGATTCCGGTCGGCGGAAACCGTGGAGGGATCATCTCGGCCTCACAGGTCAAAGGACGCACCTGGCTCGTATTCCCTTCGCAAGTACAGCAGATCACTTTGCGCGTGGGCGAGGAGTTCGTGTCGTTCACGGTCCCGCTCGACTTCAAATTCGATCACGTCGCGCAGGACGTATTTTTCGCGGGCTCCACCGATTTCGCGGCGACGATCACGGAAAAAATCCGGGAGCGGCAGTCGGTTCTCGGCGAGGTGCCGTCAGGCGTGAACAACCAGCACACGGAAGGCCGTTGGATAAACACCGGACGTCATGTGAAAAAAGGGGAGCGCGTGTTGTCGTTCGACGTGATGACGGGCGACCAACTTTTCGTGGACCGCGTCTCGTACCATTTTGTGCGGCCGAAGGTCGGCTCGGGTTTTGTTTTTCGCACCGGGCACATCGATGGGATCGGCTCCGATCAATACTACATCAAGCGTCTCGTCGGTGTGCCCGGCGACCACCTCGAGGTGCGGGATTCTCGCTTGTTCAGTAACGGCAAACCTATCACCGGGGCGGCTGCATTCGAAAAAAATGCGCAGCGTGACGGCCTCTATCGCGGCTACGCGAATCTCTGGAGCCTCGCCGAAGGTATGTCCGTCGATGTGTCGAAGGACGGCTATTTCGCGATGGGCGATAATTCTTACGATAGTTCCGACAGCCGCTACTGGGGCGAAGTCCCGCGCAAGGACGTCGTGGGTCGGCCGCTGTTCATCTATTATCCATTCACGAAACGCTGGGGGCCGGCGCACTGATTCGTGGACGGTCGTTTTGTTCGCAAAAAAGCCGCGCGGCCTGCGCGGCTTTTTTTATGCGGACTCACGAATGTTTTCTCTCAAGCGAGGGAAGAAACGCCGTGAGCAATCCGATCAGCGGAAGGAAACTGCACACCTCGAACACGTAGAGGATGCCGCTGTGATCGGCTAGTTTGCCGAGCCCGGCCGAGCCGATTCCGGCGACACCAAATGCGAAGCCGAAAAACAAACCGCCGATGAGGCCGACTTTTCCGGGCACGAGTTCTTGCGCGTAAACGAGGATCGCGGAAAACGCGGAGGCGAGAATCACGCCGATGATCACGCTCAAGAGGACGGTTCCGACCAAGCCGGTGTGCGGCATCCACAACGTGAACGGTGCGACGCCGAGGATCGACACCCAGATGACGAGTTTCCGCCCGTAGCGATCGCCGATCGGTCCGCCCAAGATCGTGCCGGCGGCGACCGCGAAGAGAAAGACGAAGAGATAGATCTGCGCGTGCGAAGCAGAGACGTGGAATTTCTCGATCAGGAAAAACGTGTAGTAGCTCGTGAGGCTCGTGAGATAAACGTACTTCGAGAAAATGAGCAGCACGAGCACGGCGATCGCCTGAACGACGGTACGCCGGGGCAGCGTTGAGCGCACGGCGGATTTCGCGGGCTGCTTTCGGGCGAGCGAAAGATGCGCGCGATACCAGGAACCTACGCGCTGCAACACGACGATGCCGACAAGCGCGACCGCGGTAAACCAGAGTACGTGCAGTTGACCGCGCGGCATGACGATGTACGCGGCGGCGAGCGGCCCGAGCGAGCTACCGAAATTTCCGCCGACTTGGAAAAGCGACTGCGCGAAGCCGTGTTTCCCGCCGGATGCGAGCCGCGCGAGGCGCGACGCTTCCGGGTGAAAAATGGCCGAGCCGGTTCCCACTAGCGCTGCCGCGAAAACCAACCAATGATAGCTCGCTGCGGTCGCGAGCAGTGTCAGCCCGATCAAGCTGAAGCCCATGCCGACGGGCAGCGAGTAGGGCAGGGGACGTCTATCCGTGTACACGCCGACCAACGGTTGGAGCAACGAACCCGTCAATTGAAACGCGAATGTGATCAAGCCGATCTGCGTGAACGTGAGCTGAAACGAATCTTTCAGGAGCGGATAGATCGACGGGATCAACGCCTGCAGCGTGTCGTTGAACATGTGAGACACGCTCAGTGCGACGAGCACCTTGAAGGCGGCGCCTCCGCCGGAGCCTGATGTATCGGAAACGCGGATCGCGGAACGTTGCATCCGGGCACGGTGCCATGCGACGAGCGCTCGCGGCAAATCGGGATGCGCGTATTTACCGCACAGTCGGTCACAAGAATGGCCGGCGCAGCGAAACGGAAAAAGCCATGAGGCGAGGCGTTGCGCCGGTATCGCCCGAGGCCAGACTGCGGTGCTGTGAGTTTTGAAAAACATCTCCTGATCGACGGCTCGAACATCCTCCATGGCTGGCCGGAGCTGCGGGCCATGTTGAAACGTGACCGCGACGCCGCCCGCGCGCGACTCTCACAGGCTGTGAGTGCGATTCATGACGTCGAGCAACTGCGCGTAACGATCGTCTTCGATGGACGCGGGCCTGAACTGATGTTGGAACGACCATCCGGCCACGCGACCTTCACCCATCTTTATACGCCGGACGGCGCAACGGCCGACGATGTGATCGAGCAGCTCGTGGGGAGCCGCGGAGACGCTTCAAAGTGCCTCGTGGCGACGGATGATCGCGCGGAACGGCAAACGGTCGAGGCGCTCGGCGCGACGAGCTTGTCGGCGGAAGAACTGGCCGCTTGGGTGGCTCGCGTGACGGAGCGGCAACGCGCACAAGTGTCTGGACTGACGCGGGAGAACGAGCGGGAATGGCGGCGTCCCAAATTATGAGAAAGACTTTTGGCGGGGAAGGGGAAGGGTTTGCGGTGGCGGAGATACAAGGGCTTTACGGGCCATTTTCGTTTCCCGAAAAACTCCTTCAACAAATCTGGATGCGCGGCGAATTCGATGCGCGTGACGCGTTCACCGCGGACGGGCGCCGCGTGGACGTGGTGCATCCCGGCCGCTGGAATTTGCTGGGCGGCCCGGATTTTCAAGGCGCGCGGCTGCGTATTGGCGGTGTGGTGACAACGGGCGACGTCGAGCTGCATCTCCACGCGGCGGACTGGCGCGCGCACGGGCACGCGGGCGATCCGGCGTACGATCGTGTCATTCTGCACGTGGTGTTATTTCCCAATAGCGAGCGACTGACGGCCGGCGCAAACGGCCGCGAGATTCCGGTGCTCACTTTGCTGCCGCTACTGCACCACGATCTCGAAGAATACGCCGCGGATGCAGCCGTTGAGCGGCTCGCGAATCACCCGCTCACCCGTGCGAACGAAGCGCTCGCGGCGTTGAGCGAAGCGGATTTGCGCGCCGAGCTTACCCGCTGCGCGATGGGACGGTGGCATCAGAAAGTCCGTTACGCGAAAATCCGCATCGACCGCCTCGGCTGGGCCGAAGCTTGTCACCAGACTGCGTTGGAAATCCTCGGCTACCGGGCGAATCGCGCGCCCATGCTGGCGCTCGCCGCCACATGGCCGCTGTCGGCATGGACGCCGCTCGCGACTGACGTGCAACGAGCGGAATTTGTTGAAAATCTATTCGCGTCTCCTGATGGGAGTTGGCAATGGAGCGTGCAAGGAATACGTCCCGCAAACCAGCCGCGCACGCGCCTGCGCCAGTACGCGACATGGACGAGCGCGCGACCGGGCTGGCCTGCCAGGTGGGCGGGGATCGGCGATGAGTTGGAAGCGTGTCTGGAAAGTGCGGCGGAGGTGAAGAGCCGCCATACGACGGATTTTCGAAAGCTCATGGCGATGCGTTGCTGGCGCGAAAAAATCGCGGGCGAAATTTGCGGGCAGGCGCTGAGCGGTCCGCGATTGGATACGCTTATCTGCGACGGGTTTTTGCCGCTGCTCGGCGCGCGCGCGAGCTCGGATAACGCGCGGCCGGAGCTTTGGTGGCGGCATTGGTATTGTGGCGACGTGCCCGCGAAATGGCTGGCGTTGTTACGGGCTTTACGCGTCATCGGCGGCCGCGAATGGCCCGCGTCGCACGGTGCAGTTCAGGGATTGCTCGGCTGGATGCTCACCGAGGAGAAAAAGCAGAATTTTGGCGATAGCGCAGAGGGGCGCGGGACTTGACAAGCTTTTCAGCCGGAAGCTATTTTGTTCCTTTCATTCATCGTTCACTTTCCAGAAAGTGGGCCTCTGGCCCGCTTTTTTTTTCCCTAAATTTATCCACCTATGAGCAGCGAAATTCTATCCGTCCTTGAATATATGGAGAAGGAGAAGGGGATCGGTCGTGCCGACATGATCGCCGCGATCGTGAACGCGATCAAGACCGCGGCCCTTAAGGGAGTGAATTCAGGTCAGGAACTTAAGATCGAGATCAATCCCAAGAACGGCCAGCTCAAGGCATGGTCGCTCCTTAAGGTGGTCGATTCCGTCAGCAATCCACGCGCGGAAATCCATCTCGAAAAGGCGCAAGCGTTGAAGCCGGGCGCGGTTTTGGGTGAATTGGTCGAGAAGGAAATCGATCCCGCGACGCTCGGTCGCATCGCCGCGCAGACCGCTCGCCAGGCCGTGATGCAGAAGCTGCGTCAGTTCGAGAAGGATCGTATTTACGACGACTTCAAGGACATGGTCGGCAACATCGTCACCGGCACGGTGCGTCGCAAAGAGCGCAACGACATCTTCATCGATCTTGGCAAAGCCGAGGCCATCCTCCCCGGCAAAGAACAGGTCCCGGGTGAAGAGTATCAGGCGGGCGACCGTATCCGTTGTCTCCTGACATCGATCGACTCCTCTCCGCGCGGCCCTGAAATCATTCTCAGCCGCGGAAGTCCGAAATTCGTGCGCCGGCTTTTCGAAGTGGAAGTCACCGAAATTGCGGACGGCACGGTCACGATCGAGTCGTTTGCCCGCGAGCCCGGTTATCGTACAAAGATCGCTGTCTCCACGCGCGATCCGAAGGTCGATCCGGTCGGCGCGTGTGTCGGCGCCCGTGGCGCCCGCGTGAAGACGATCGTCCGCGAACTCAACGGCGAGAAAATCGACATCATTAAATACTACGCCGACATCAAGGAGATGACCAAGGAAGCGCTGAAGCCGGCGGAACCCAAGGACATCCTCCTCGACGAAAAGAATCATCGCATCGTCGTGAAGGTCATTCCCGACCAGCTCGCGGTGGCGATCGGCAAGGGCGGTAAAAACGTCCGCCTGACCTCGCGTTTGCTCGGCTGGCGCCTCGAGGTGGAAGAATTGAAGATCGTTTCCAGCGATCCGCGCGAGGTCGCGCTGCAATCGATGGTGGCCGCGCTCGGGATCGATCAGGCTATGGCGGAGCGCCTGTTCGGCATCGGCATTAATTCGCCCGCCGCGTTTGAAGGCGTGGAGTTGTCCGACCTTCAAGAAGGCGGCTTCTCGGAAGAAGAAGCGCAGGCATTGCTGGCCCGCATCGTCCGCTAAATTAAACCGCCCCGCGCCTAACTCCCTTTATTTAAAAAGACTGAATGAGCATCCGCATCCACGAACTCGCCAAGAAGATCGGCATGGACAACAAGCAACTGCTGTCCCTGCTCAAGGAGCGCAAGTACGACGTCAAGAGCGTCTCCAGCACGATCGACAACATCTCGGCCGAGGCCATCGAACAAGAATTCGCTGGCAAGGTGGAGACGGCCGAGCCAGCGGCTCCTCAGGCTGAGCCCGCCGCGGTGGCGAGCGCTCCTGAAGCGGAGGCCGTGCAGACGACTTCGGGCGTGGCGCCCGCTTCGTTCACGACTCGCGTGCCCTCCGGCGCGATGGTGAAGACCGCGGAAGATATCGTGCGCGAAAAAGAAGAAGCCGCGAAGCAGAGCAAACCCGCTCCATCCGTCATCGTACCGCCGGTCCGTCCAGCCTCGCCTCCACCGCGTCCGCCCGCGCCAGCCGCTTTTGCCCCAAAACCGGTTCCGCAACCGCCACCTCCATCCTCGATGTCCGCGCCCAAGCCGGCTCCGGCGGCTCCCGCCGCTTTTTCCGCGCCGCGTCCCGTCTCCATTCCGCCGGCCGCGCCCGCCCGCCCGGCGTCCAGCCCCGTCCCACCGCCGCCCGTCCCGGCGCGCAGTCCGAGCCCAGTGACACCGCCGCCGTTTCCCGTTTCTGCGGCCAGTCTCGCTTCCACGCCGAAACCATTGCCGGCACCGGTCTCCGCTCCCGGCGCAGTTCCCGCGATGCCGAGCACCGCGACCACGCCGCCCATTGTCATCGCTGAAGGCGACATCAAGACGATTCACCTGAAGCCACCGATCGTGGTTCGCGACTTCGCGCCCGCCTTGGGTCTGAAGCCCTTCAAACTCATCTCCGAATTGATGGAGATGGGGATTTTCGCCTCGATGAATCAAACGATCGAGGAGCCCGTCGCGGTGAAAGTCGCCGAGAAGCACGGATTCCTGCTCGAAATCAAACATCGCGGCGATGCCTCCACGCAACAGGCCGCGAAGGAAAAGCAGGCCAAGGAGAAGAAGAATCCCGACGAAGAAGAGGCCAAGAATCTCGTCACCCGGCCGCCGGTGGTTTGTATTCTCGGCCACGTCGACCACGGCAAAACGTCCCTGCTCGACACGATCCGCAAAGCGAACGTCGCCTCAGGGGAAGAAGGCGGCATCACCCAGCACATCGGTGCCTATCAAATCGAGTTCAAGGGGAAGCAGATCACCTTTTTGGATACGCCTGGTCACGCAGCGTTCACGAAGATGCGTTCGCGTGGCGCGAGCGTCACGGATGTCGCCATCCTGGTCGTCGCGGCTGACGACGGTTTCATGCCCCAGACAGATGAAGCGCTGAAAATCGCGCTCGGCGTGAAAGAACAGCAGCCCGAGAAATTCGCGCTGATCGTCGCCGTCAATAAGATGGATGTGAAGGGCGCCAACCTGGATCAGGTCAAAGGTCAGATGCAGCAGCGCAACATCGCTCCTGAAGATTGGGGCGGCGAAACGGTCACCGTGCCCGTTTCCGCGATCAAAGGCACCGGCATCGAGGAGCTTCTGGAGATGGTTATTCTCCAGTCCGACGTGCTTGAGCTGAAGGCAAACCCGAAGGCCGAGGCCGGCGGCGTCGTGATCGAATCGCAGATCGACATCGGCCGCGGTCCACTCGCCACCGTCATCGTGCAACGCGGCACGCTGCGTGTCGGCGACGCGATTGTGTGTGGTGCGCAATGGGCACGCGTTCGCGCGATGTTCGATGATCAGGGCCGCACCTTGAAAGAGGCGCCGCCCTCGACGCCAGTTCGCGTGATCGGCTGGTCCGGCGCGCCCGACAGCGGTGCGGCATTCAGAACCGTGAAAAATGCGCGCGAGGCGGAGAAGCTCGCCGAAGACGAGCAACACCGTCTCAAGAAAATCACCACTACGAGCGACGCCGCTCCCAAACAGGTGTCGGTCGAAAGCCTTTTCGCCAACATCGCCGCGACACAGCAGAAGACGCTCAAGATCATTCTCAAGACGGACGTTTTCGGCTCCACGGAAGCGGTCCGGCACATCCTGGAAAACATCAAGAGCACCAAGGTCTCGCTCGAAATCGTTTCCTCCGACGTGGGTCTCATCTCGAAAAACGATGTGCTCATGGCCGGAACGGGTGGCGCGGTTGTCATCGGTTTCAATACGAAGCTTGAAAACGGCGTCACGCCGCTCGCCAAGCACCACAACGTACGCATCGAAACCTTCGGCATCATCTACGAGTTGGGCGACAAGGTCCGCGAGATGATGGCCGATCTGCTCGATCCCGATCTCAAGGAGATCAAGCTGGGTGCCGCGGAGATTCGCGCCACCTTCCCACAGGGCAAAGGGTTCGTCGCCGGCTGTCTCGTCACCGAAGGCAAAATCACGCGCAACAACTCCGCCCGTCTTCGCCGCGGCAAAGAGATCGTTTACGAAGGCAAGATCGCCACGCTCAAACGCTTCAAGGACGACGCCAACGAAGTGCGCGCCGGACTCGAATGCGGTATCAAACTCGACGACTTCAACGGCTATCAAACCGGCGACATCATCGAGTGTCTCGAAGTCCAAAAAGTTCGCGCCTCGCTCTAAGCGCCACCGTCCCCGGCTCAGTTCCTGGATTTGGATCACGGGCGCCGCGCCTCCGCGTTGCGCCCGTTCCGTTTTTAATAATCCTGAGCAGTAAACTCTCGCCGCCATGTCCAACCGTACTCTTCGCGTAAACGAACTCATCCAGCGCGAGATGAGCAGGATCCTCCGCAAGCGCTACCAAACCGAGTCGACGCCTGTCACCATCGCCTCGATCGAGGTCACGCCCGATCTCCTCGAAGCGCGCGTATTCGTGTCGGTTTTTGGCGATGCAGAAACGGCGGAGAAAAAACTCCGCTGGCTGCGCAAAATTTCCCAGGACGTGCGCTTCGAGTTGGGACGCACGATCGTCCTGAAGCACATGCCGAAGTTCACCTACGAGCTCGATGTCTCGACCTCCCGGGGCAATCGCATCCTCGGCATCCTCGACGAGATCGACGCGAAGGAAAAAGAAAAGCCGGCCGCCCCCCAGAGCGACAGTCCTCAAGAGACACTCTGACCGTGGAGAATTATTTCCCCACGATTTCCGAAGGCTTTTCCCGCGCACTCTCGCTCATCGCGGGACGCCGCATCGCAGTCGTCGGCCACGCCCGGCCGGATGGCGATTGCATCGGTTCGCAGGTCGCTCTCGCGCGCGTGTTGCGCGCCCTCGGACACACGGTGATTTGCGTGAACACCGACGCGGTTCCCCGCCGCTTGCAGTATCTCGTCGGCGATCTCGCATTCGTCCGGCCGCACGATGTGCCGGTCAACGAAGAGTGGACCTCGATCTGGGTTGATTGCGCCGACAGCGGACGGGCGGGCGACAAGGCGCGCGAGCGATTCCCCGCGCCCTTCGCGAACATCGACCACCATCTTTCCAACAACAGCTACGCGACGCATAACTTCATCGACGCCGGCGCCGCCGCGACCGCCGAAATCCTCGCCGGTGTTTTTTCCGACAACCATCTGCCGGTTGATGCTGGCACGGCCAAGGGACTTTTTGCGGGCATCATGACCGACACCGGCCAGTTTCGCTTCAACTCCACGACTCACCGGACATTTCTGCTCACAGCCGAACTGGTCGGCCTCGGCGCTGATCCGGCTGAGGCCGGCGGGGAAATCTACGAGCGGGAATCGCTGGGGAAACTCCAACTGCTGCAACGCTTCCTCGCGTCGCTCCAGCTCGATTGCGGCGGCCTCGTTTGTGTGGGCTCGCTGCCCGAGGGCATTTTCCAGGCGACCGGTACCAGCGTAGAGGATACGGAAGGTCTGGTTGATTATGCGCGCGCGATCGATGGCGTCGAAATCGGCGTGCTCATCGAAGAACGCCCCGGCGCGATCAAAGCCAGCCTGCGCTGCAAGAACCCGATCTATCGCGTGGATCAAATCGCCGCGCAATTCGGCGGCGGCGGGCACGCGTGCGCGGCCGGCCTGAATCTTAAAAACGCTCCCGTCGCGGAGTTCCGCTCCCAACTGCTGGGAGCGCTCGCGGCGCAGATCGCGCGCGTGGCTGGCGCCTCCGCCGGCACCTGATTTCCGATGCTCCTACAGCCTAAAGAACTCGAGGGCGTGCTGCTCGTCGACAAGCCCACCGACCACACCTCGCACGATGTCATTGCCCGCCTGCGCGGCATTTTGAAAATGCGGCGTATCGGCCACGCGGGTACGCTCGATCCGATGGCGACCGGCGTGCTCGTTGTCCTTCTCGGCAAGGCGACGAAGGCTTCGCAGTACTTGATGAGCCTGGACAAGGAATACTCCGGCACCATCACGCTCGGCAGTGTGACCAACACGCAGGACGCGGAAGGCGAAGTGCTTGAGACGCGCCCCGTGCCACCGCTCTCCGAGGAGGACGTGAAAACATTCATGAAGGGCTTCGTGGGCGACCAGTACCAACTCCCGCCGATGTTTTCCGCCATCAAGATCGACGGTGTGCCGCTCTATAAGCAGGCGCGCAAAGGTGAGGAGGTTGAGCGCGAGCCCCGTTTCATTCGTGTATCGTCGTTCGAGTTGACGCGCTTCGCATCGCCCGAAATCGACTTCGTCCTTCGTTGCACCAAGGGCACCTACGTTCGCACGGTGGCTCACGACCTCGGGCAGAAAATCGGCTGCGGCGCGCACTTGTCGGCGTTGCGGCGCACGGCGACGGGAAAGTTCACGGCTGAGCAATGTCTCACGCTGGAGCAAATCCAGGCGCTTTCTACGTCGGAGTTGGAGAAACGCCTCGTGCACGTGCGGGACGCCGTGCCGAGTTTTGCGCTGTGAGCGCCTGCCGCCAGATCGACGGCTTGGAGAACGCGCATCTGCCCGCGCGTCCGCTGCATCTGGCTATTGGGATGTTCGACGGCGTTCACCTCGGACATCGCGCTGTCATTGATACGGCGATACAATCCGCGCGGCGCAGCGGCGGACTGGCGGGCGTGCTCACGTTCTGGCCGCATCCGAGCGCGCTCTTTAATCCGTTGACCGCGACGCGTCTCATCGCAGGCCCGGAATTGCGCGCGCGATTGCTCGCTGAAACCGGAGTGGACTTCGTGATCACCCAGCCCTTCACACCGGAGTTTGCCGGGATCGAGGCGGAGGCGGTTTTGCCCTTTTTCAAAAGACACCTGCCGTCTCTGAACACGGTTTACGTGGGAGAAAACTGGCGCTTCGGAAAAGGCAGGCGCGGCGATATTCAGATGCTCGTGGCGGAAGGGCGAAAAAATCGGCTTTCGGTCGTCAGTGCGCAGCGCATCAATCACAACGGTGAGCCAATCAGCAGCACGCGCATCCGCGCCTGCCTGGAAGCGGGGGAGATCGAAGACGCCAACGCGCTTTTCGGATACACCTATTTCGCGGACGGTGTCGTTTCACCGGGAAAAAGACTCGGGCGTACGATCGGATTTCCCACGTTAAACATCCCGTGGGAACCGGCCTTGCGGCCGCGGTTTGGCGTTTATGCGGTGCGTGTATCCGGCGACAAAACACCGGTTCCGTTGCCCGCCGTGGCGAATTATGGCGTACGCCCGACGGTCGAGCAGAGCGACCAGCCGCGGATCGAAGCGCACGTGCTCACGACCTGTCCGTTTGACGCGGGTGATGGGGTTCGCGTCGAGTGGTTGAAATTTCTCCGTCCGGAGAAAAAGTTTTCAGACGTGACCGAACTGACCCACCAGATCGCCCGCGATCGCGACGCGGCGATCAGATATTTCGGCCTTCAACGCTGATTTCCGCGGTGAGAGGAAACGCGGTCGTCGCAGTCGTTCATGGGAGGATGCGCCAATTTCCGGAAGGCTCGGCGGGAATGGTTTTATGCTTTTCCACCCACGTGATGATGAGGTCCCTGATTTCCTCGCTGGAGTGCGAAATGATCGGCGCGTCTTTGAACATCGTGTAACCGCCGCCGCCGTTGAACCGGTAATTGTTGATCGCCAGCTTGAGTCGCCGGTCCGGAACGAGCGAAGCGTTTTTGAATCTAAGATTTTGAATACGGTCTCCGTACGGTCGACGCAGGTCGATGTCGTAGGAAACACCTTCAGCGACGTCGAAGTTGTAGCCGGGAATCGCCGGATCGACGAGCTCGCGCGGGGATTTTCCTTTTTCGTATGGAAGAAAGAAACGCGCGGAATGCTCGAGCGCCTCCTTAAGCTGCGCGCCAGTCACCTCGATGACATACAGCGTATTTTCGTAGGTGTAGAGTGAGGCGATATCGCGCACGGCGACGGGGCCCGCAGGAATGCGTGCGGCGGGGTTGAAATTGGCGGCGAGAGAAACGTCGGCCCCGCTCGCGTCGAGTTGCGCGCGTTGGACCAAATCGAGCAGCGCGGTGTCGCGCAGAGAGCCGTCTTGCGCGCTGACCGCGGTGGCGTTTTCGCCGATGACTCGATCGAGCCAGGTCTGCGCTTCCTCCTGATAACGCGCGGTGGCAGACAGGATTTCCTGATCGGGGGCCACGCCGGATACGGAAAGCGACCGCGATGATTTAATCGTGACGGCCCAGCGCTCGTCGCTGTCTCCGCGAGACAAATACAGATCCGCTCTGATTAATTTTCGCCCCCACTTTTCCGCTTGGGCGAGGAGCACGTCATTGATAACGACTGCGGGAACATCCCGGTGCGTGTGGCCCATCAAGATGAGATCGATGCCGGGAACCTGTTGCGCGATGGTGATGGCGGCATTCTCGTCGGGGATATCGCCGACGTCGCCCTTGCCGGAATCGGGATCGTAGTTGAGGCCCATGTGCATCGCGACGATGACGACATCGACCTTCTCGCGGTCGCGGAGAATCGACGTCCACTTGCGCGCTTCGCTGACTGTCTCGCGGAATTCCAGACCGGCGAAATTTTCCGGATTTTCCCAAGAGGGAATGCCGGGCGTGGTGAGCCCCAGAATGCCGACGCGAACACCGGCGACTGTTTTTATGAGATACGGTTGAAACGCGTTTTCCTGCGTGCCGGTGCGGTAAGTGTTGGCTGAGAGCCAGGGGAAACGGGCCTCGTGTCGGGCTTTTTCCAATACGCCGAGTCCGAAGTTGTACTCGTGATTGCCGATCGCCATGCAGTCGTACCGCAGCGAGTTCATCACGAGCATCATGGGATCGATCGGCCCATTGTTTTTGCTGTCGTGGATATAGGCCAGCGGCGTTCCCTGGATGACATCGCCGGAGTCGATCAGGAGTAGATCGGGCGACCGCTCGCGCTCCTGCTTGATCAGCGTGGCGATTTTGGCGAGGCCGACATCCGCTGGTTTTTGGGTGTAATCATCGAACGGATAAATATGTCCATGGAGATCCGTGGTGGAAAGGACGGTGAGGTGGGCGCGCTCCGTTGCGCTCAACACCGAAGGCAGACAGGCGCAGCAGACGCTCGCGAAAAAGAAAAAGAGGCGGAAGGGTGTGACGGATCGATTCATCGGAGAAATGGCTTTGCGCGGGACAAAGTGCGACTCAGGCAAACCGAAGCCAAGTAGGGGTCAGAGGCGGGAACACGAGCAGGAATCATAGAGCAAGCACCTCGGGAGGCATCGAAGAGCGCGTTGGCGAAAATATCCAGTGCCGACGCGGACGACGTGGTGTTCGCTAAACCTTTGAGCAAGTCGCGTGACGCAAACGCCGCGCGCAGGGCGTTGTCATGAGATTGTGGATGCGCGGAACGAAGACAGCGTCGGGCAGAATATCTGTCGTCACGAAGGTGTCCTTTCAATCAGCGCGATCGCCGGGCGTTCAATCGCCGGTGCGCGCTACCTTCGAGAAGCACCGCGAAGATTCGAGCGACCGCCAGAGCCACATGGACGCTCACCGAAATGCTGGCGGCATGTGTTGTTCGCCCCGTCATTTTCAATGAGATCCGAGCGTTTTCTAGTGCTCTTAGGACTCATTTTCGTCGCTCCAATAAATTCGTAAGCGCTTAGCTATGTCCCGCTTATGAGTGGTGGACCCTACTGGACTCGAACCAGTGACCTCTTCCATGTCAAGGAAACGCTCTAACCAACTGAGCTAAGGGTCCGTTCTCTTGCGAGTCGCGGAGTAAGCACGGCCGCGCAGGGCTTCGGCAAGAAAAAATTCGGAGATTTCTGCGGGGGTTTTGATGCCGGATCGCCGCGGGACCGTGCGCCGCGAACGGCCCGAAATCACGCGGCCAATCAACGCGCGCGCCCGCGCATGGTTTACCGGATACGCACTTCCACGACTACTGAAAAGCCGAGGCGCACCCGGTCGCCGAGACGCGTCAAGGCGTCACCATCGAAGAGAATTTTAACCGGGACCCGTTGGACGACTTTGTTGAAATTGCCGGTGGCATTGTCGGGCGGGAGCAGGGCGAATTGAGCGCCGCTAGCGGGCGAGAGACTTTCAATGTGTCCGGTGAGTTCTTCTTCGGGAAGGGCATCGATGGCGAGGTCGACTTTCTGGCCGACGTGCATGCGCGCGAGCTGGGTTTCTTTGAAGTTTGCGACGACCCAGGCATCGGGTGTGGCGAGTGCGAAAAGGGTCTGGCCGGCTACGACATGGTTTCCGGGCTCGACGGCTTTGGCGCCGATGCGACCGTCGGCGGGCGCGAGGATTTTCGTGTGAGCAAGCTGGCGCTGGGCCTCCTGAAGTTGCGCTTGCGCAGCGGCCGCGTTTGCACGGGCAGCATCGGCTTGAGCGCGCGCGGCCTCCTGTGAAGCGAGGGCGGAGTCGATGACGGATGCTTCCGCGGCCTGATTCGCTTTGGCTGCGGCGAGCGACGCTTCGGTGGCGTCGCGAGTCGCGCGCGCATTATCGATATCGGCCCGAGTGGCGGCGCCGTTGTTGTTGGCGAAAAGCTGCTCGTTGCGGGAGAAGTTGATGCGCGCGAGCTCGAGCTGCGCGGCGATTTGCGTGACCTCCGACCCGGCTTGAGCGGCGCGGGCTTTTGCCTCTTCCAAGCCGGCCCGCGCCTCGCTGATGGCGGCGGCGGAGGAGGCTTTTTGAGCCTCCGCTTGCGCGATGGCCGCGCGCGCTTTTTCGACGGCAATGGTGAACTCCTGCGGATCGAGTTCGGCGAGAACTTCGCCGGCCTTCACGAGTTGATTTTCTTCAACACGAACGGACTGAATCTGCCCGCTCTCTTGCGCGCTGATTTGGTGAATATGGCCGACGACGTACGCGTTGTCGGTTGATTCATAGCGATAAGCATGCAGCGCAAGATGTATCCCCCAAGCGGCGACGGCGGCGACGAGTCCGACCAGGAGGGCAGTACGGACGGGGGAGCGACGGCGCTTGGCGGGCGGCTGGGAGGAGTTCGAGCCGGCGGCGATTTTTGGCTCGCGGGCGGAGGAGACGGTCTTCTCGGACCGTGTATCGGAGGCGGAAAGGGTGGCGGTGTTCGTACTCATGGCGGGAAAACGGGATGGTTTAGTGGGCGGCAGCGGCGGCTTCTTTACTGCCGCCTTTGCTGAGGAGAAGGAGAAGAGGAAGCGTCACGACGAATGCCGCCGCGACATAGAGAAAGACATCGGCGAACGACAGGAGTAACGACTGTCCGGATACGAGATTGTCGATGATGTGAATCGCCTGTTGATGGCTGGCCACCGGATCGGCGGAGTGCCGCGCGAACGCGCCTTCGAGGAGATTGATGCGCGATACCGCGGCGGAAGAGTAGGGTGTGATTTTTTCCACCAAGACCGCGCGGTGAACGGCTTCGCGGTGGGCGAGCATCGTCGTGATGAGGGCGATACCGATGCTGCTGCCCATCTGCCGGGTGAGGTTGTAGAAACCAGAGCCGGCCGCGATGTCCGCTTTGGGCAGCGTCCCGAGCGTGGCGAGACTGAGTGGAAGAAACATCATCACGGTGCCGAGTCCGCGCAGGACAAGCGGCCAGAACAACGAGTCGGTGCCGGTGTCCGGATTTATCCGGGAGAGCAGGACAGCGGAAGAGACGAGAGTCAGTGCGCCGATGGCGATGAGCACGCGGGCATCGAAACGACCCGAGACTTTGCCCATCACGATCATCATGACAGCGGAAGCGAGAGCGCCCGGCATCAGCAGGAGACCACTCTGAGCCGCCGTGAAGTGCAGATAGTTTTGCACGAAGATAGGCACGGCAAACATCACGCCGTACAGCCCCATGCCGAGGATCAGCGAATAGACACTGCCGGCGGCAAGTGAACGGTGACGCAAGACGCGAAGATCGACGGCGGGATGCGGCGTGGTGAGTTCGCGCCAGATAAATAGCGCGAGTCCCACGGTGGCTCCGAACGCGACGGTCATGATGAATCGCGAACTGAACCAGTCTTCCTGCTGGCCCTCCTCCAGCATGGTTTGAAAACAGGCGAGACCGACGGCGAGCAGGCCGATGCCGAGCCAGTCAACGCTCCGCACGGGGCGCGAATCCTGCACGTCGCGAGGAAGGAAGATGATGGTCGCCAGCACAGCGAGGATGCCGACGGGGAGATTGATGAAAAATATCCAGCGCCAGCCCATCGTATCCGTTAAATAACCACCCAGGACCGGTCCCAGCGCTGGACCGGCGATGACGCCGATGCCAAACATCGCCTGAGCGGCGGGTTGTTCGCTGCGCGGAAAGGTTTCGAAGAGGATCGATTGCGCCTTGGCGAGGAGACCGCCGCCGCAGAGACCTTGAAGAACCCGGGCCATGATCAACATGCCCAGGCTGGTGGATACACCGCAGAGGACCGAGGCCATCGTGAATCCAGCGAGGGAAAAAAGAAGATATTGTTTGCGGCCAAAGCGGTCGCTGAGCCACGCGGTCAGCGGGATCATGACAACGTTGGCGCAGGCATAGCCGGTGGAAATCCAACCGGCCTCCGACAAGGTCGCGCCGAGATTTCCCTGAATGTCGGGCAGGGCAACATTCACGATGCTGGTGTCGATGACCTCCAGGATCGCGCCGAGCGCGGCGGTGATCGCGATGATCCATTTGAGCTTGCCTTTGCTCGCGAGGCGCGCGGCGACCGGCGACAGGAGCGAGGGATCGGAGCCATAAAGGCCGGTCAATGCAGCGGAACTCATGCGCGTTTTCCCTCGCTGACACAGGCTCCGTGAAGGAAGAGATCGACCGCGGACTCAAGGTATTGATGGGCGGAATACTCCATTTTCACATTCATCGACGAGCGACGAAGAACCCCGGTGAAGATCGTGGCGAAAAACAGATCCGCCAAAACGTCAGACCTCATGCGGCCGAGCAACTGGCCGGCCTTGCGCGCGGTTTCGACACGGGCGAACAGCGCTTCTTTCAGCGGGAGGAAGATGGCGCGGAAAACCTGCTTTTCATGCGAGGCGTGCTGCTCGTGCTGAACCTCGCCGATCAGTGTGCGGACGAGCGGAAGATTTTCGTTGAGGATTTTTTCGTAGCAGCGGCCGAACGCGTTCAAGTCGGTCCGGAGGTTGGCGGTGGTGGGCGGAACTGCGGTCGGCTCCAACTTAACTTGCGGGCCGAAATTCTGGCCGACAACCGCGGCGATGAGGCCCTCCTTGGTGTGGAAGTGGCGGAAAAGAGTCACCTCGTTTACGCCGGCTTCCCGGGCGATTTCACGCGTGGTCGCGCCAGCGAGCCCCGAGCGGGAGAAAACGCGGGCGGCCGCGGTCAAGAGACGTTCGCGGGCCGGCAGGAGCGGGCTGCGTTGCGGGCGGGCGGGCTTCGTCGATTTCATGCAAGTGAGTGCTTGCATTGAAAGGAGGTGAGTTTTTCCCGCGATGCAAGCGCCTGCTTGCAATTTTGGAGGGCGATTCTTGTTAGACTTTCTATCGAATGGGCTTGTGGAGGTTTTTTCTTAACGCTCATCGCCCGCTTGAAACGCGCGGACTTTTCGTGCCCATATCGGCGGATGCTTCAGTCGCTTCGCATCAAGAACCTCGCCCTGCTGGAAGAAGTGTCGCTCGATTTTGAGGCGGGGTTCACCGCAGTGACGGGGGAGACAGGTGCGGGAAAGAGCATTTTACTGGGCGCGCTGAGCCTTTTGGCGGGTGAGCGCGCGGACAAAACAATCATCCGGCAGGGCGCCGCGGCGTGTGAGGTGGAGGCGTCGTTGTTTTTCAAGGACGCGGCGGGAATCGATGCGTTGCTTGCAGAGCTCGACCTGCCCGCGTGCGAGGAGGGTTTGCTGATTTTGAAACGAAGTCTGCCTCGCGATAAGGCGCCAAAAATCACCGTCAACGGCGGGCTCGCGTCGCTGGCATCGTTGCAACGTCTGGGGGAAAAGTGGGTGGACTTTCACGGTCCGAGCGAGCCGCGGCGGTTATTGAAGGAAAGCTGCCAGCGGGAGCTGCTGGATCTTTTCGGGCGGGCGGGAAAATCGCTGACCGCGTATCGAGAAAAGTATGACGCGTGGCGGGATAGCGTGGCGGAACACGAGCGGATCGCGCACGAGACAACACTCTCGCCGGAGCAGTTGAAATTTTTGGAAGCGCAGCTGGCGCGGCTCGACGCGCTGGAGTTGAGCGATGACGCGATCGAAGCGCTCGAGCGTGATTTTCAGCGGCAGAGTCGCGCGCAGGAATTGATCGAACTGTCGGCGGCGTTGGCGAACGGGCTCACGGGCGACGACGGAGCGACGGGGCGGGTTGCCGGCCTGGTGCGGGAAGCGCGGCAATTGGAGGCGCTGGATCCGGCGAGCAAGGTCTTCGCGGACCGGCTGGCCTCGGCGGCAGTCGAGCTGGCGGATCTCGGTGCGGAGTTCGAAACGTTGAGCGGGGAATTTCAGTTCGATCCGGAGCAGGCGGAGCAATTGCAGGCGCGCATGAACGCGTGGCTGGAAGCGAAGCGAAAACATGGCGGCGACGTCAACGTGGTCGCGACGGCGCGCGAAGACATGCGGCGACGGCTGGAGGCGCAAAGCGACATCGAAGGCACGCTGGCCCGGCTCGAAAGGGACGTCGTGGAAGCCGAGCGAGCGGCGAAGAAAGAGGCGATCGGGCTGCGCGCGATTCGTGAGAAGGCGGCCAAGGAACTTTCAAAAATCGCCGCGAAAAGCATCGCCCAACTTGGCTTTAAGAAGGCGGAGTTTCAGGTGCGGATCGTCTCGCTGGCGGAGCTCGGGCCGTCGGGGGATTGCGGATGCGAATTTCTTTTTTCCCCGAATGTCGGCGAGGCGCCGCTCCCGCTCAGCCGCATCGCATCGAGTGGCGAACTTGCGCGCGTGATGCTGGCATTGAAGACGGTGCTGGCCGATCTCGACGGCGTGCCGCTGTTGGTCTTCGACGAGGTGGATGCGAATGTCGGCGGAGAAATCGGCAAGGTGGTCGGCGAGAAAATGGCCGAGATCGCTCGTGGCCATCAGGTGCTTTGCGTGACGCATCTGCCTCAAGTCGCGGCGCAGGCCGGGAGCCATTTTGTGGTCACGAAAGATCAGTCGAAGGATCGCGCCGTCGTATCCATCGATCCGATTCATGAAGACCGGAAGACGCGGGTCAGTGAGCTCGCGCGGATGCTGGGCGACCGGACGGCGAAAAGTGCGCTGGCGCACGCCGCGGAGTTATTGGACGCCTAGGCTGCCCGGCGGCGTGCAAAAGCCGGGCCGGCGAGCGGCGGAGTGGGCGCGTTTTAGAGCACCTGCTCCGTAATGGCGTCGAAAAGGTGAGCCTTGGAAATATCGAAGGCGACGGTGACCTTTTGCCCTGACTGGTATTGATCCGACGGATGCACGCGGGCGATGAAGGCGGTGGCGCCGCTGTGGAGATAGAGATAGGTCTCGGAGCCCATCGGCTCGGAGACTTCGACGGTGACTTCAGCCGTCGTGCCCGGAGAACCGTTTGGCAACGTGGCCGCGTCCTGCACGTTTTCAGGTCGAACGCCGATGACCACCGGTTTTTCGAGATGATGAGCCGCCTTTCCGGCGAGTCGTTGATCGAGGCGGATGGTGACCGGAGCGGCCTTCGTGTTATCTTCGATGAATTCAAGCTGATCGCCGGCGCGGCGTATCGAACCTTTGAATAAATTCATCTGCGGACTGCCGATAAAACCGGCGACGAACAGATTGCCCGGGTTGTTATAGAGTTCGAGTGGCTCGGCCACCTGCATGATATTGCCGTCTTTCATGACGCAGATGCGATCGCCCATCGTCATGGCCTCGGTCTGGTCATGCGTGACGTAGATCATGGTCGCGCCGAGCCGGGCGTGGAGCTTGGAGATCTCGGTGCGGGTCGAGACGCGCATCTTCGCATCGAGGTTGGAGAGCGGTTCGTCGAAGAGAAACACCTTGGGCTTGCGCACGATGGCGCGGCCGACCGCGACGCGCTGGCGCTGGCCGCCGGAGAGGGCTTTCGGACGGCGGTCGAGGTACGCGTCGAGGCCGAGCATGGCGGACGCCTCGCGCACGCGGGCGTCGATTTCCGCCTTCGGGAATTTCCGCAGTTTCAGGCCGAAGGCCATGTTGTCGTACACGCTCATGTGCGGGTAGAGCGCGTAGTTTTGAAAAACCATCGCGATGTCGCGGTCGCGCGGTAGGACGTTGTTCACTACACGCCCGTCGATGGAGATGGAGCCGCCGGAGATTTCCTCCAAGCCGGCGATCATGCGAAGGGTGGTGGACTTCCCGCAACCGGAGGGGCCGACGAGCACCATGAACTCGCGGTCCTCGATGGTGAGGCTGATGTTATTGACGGCGGTGACTCCGGGGCCGTGCTTTTCCGGATACGTTTTAACGAGGTTCTCAATCGATACTTTTGCCATGGGATACGTTGCCCGGCCAGCAGGGCGGCGAGCGCCGCAAATTCCGTTTCGCATACAGGCGAGTCAATCTTGGAGATTGCTCAAAATTCGAGTTGCTCCCCGCAGCGTGCGCGGCATTTGTGTAATGTCTTCTTCAAGACACGCAACCAACGGTCGAGAGAACAATCAACCAGCCATGGCTAAGAAAAAAAACAACGCCCCCGCCCCCCTCACGTTTGATCTGCCGGTCTCTTTGATCGGTAAACTCGGTACGAACCAGAAGAAACTCGGTTTGAAATCCGCCAGCGAAGTCGTCCGCCTCGCCATCTCCGAATTCGATTTCGAAGCGTATGAGGCCTCCGCTGAAGAGCACCGCCAGATTTCCGTGCGACTGCCAGCCGACATCAAAACGAAGCTGACCAAGGTTGCCAAAAAGAAGAGTGTCAGCGTGGGCGAACTGCTCCGTGTGGCCATCGACGGCCTCGAAGCGAAGAAGGCGAAGAAGAAGTAATCTTTCTTCGTTCCGCGAGCTGAGCCGCTCGCTTTCATAACGGCTCTTGAATTTCGCAAGCGCGCCCGTACACGGCGCGCTTGCCCTTTTTATGGCCGGGACTTTTAGTCCGTGCCCTTTTGCAATGAGCACCTCTCCTCGGCCTCTCTCCACCTGGGCACAGAATATCTCGCCGTCGCCGACCCTCGCGGTCGATGCGAAGGCCAAAGCGCTCCTCGCCGCCGGTGAAGACGTTTTAAATTTTGCAGCGGGCGAGCCGGATTTCGATACGCCCGAGCACATCAAGGAGGCGTGTATCGCCGCGTTGAAGTCGGGGAAAACCAAATACGCGCCGACGCCCGGCATCGAGCCGCTCCGCCAGGCGGTCGCCGAGCGATACGGCGTCGAGTACGGTCTCACGGTGGCGCCGTCGCAGGTGGTCGTTTCCCCCGGCGGGAAATTCTCCTGTTACCTCGCCATCATGGCGACGTGTTCGCCGGGTGACGAAGTCATCATTCCCGCGCCGTACTGGGTGAGTTATCCCGAGATGGTGAAGCTCGCCGGAGCCGTGCCGAAGGTCGTGCTGGCCGATGATAAAACCGGGTTTTTGCTCACGCCCGCGATGCTCGAGGCCGCGATCACGCCGAAAACGAAACTCCTCGTACTGAACTCGCCGTCCAATCCCTCCGGCGCGGTTTACACACGCGCCCAGCTGGAGGCGCTCGTCACCGTGGCGGTGAAGCATAATCTCTATATTCTATCCGACGAGATGTATGAACATCTCGTATACGACGGCTGCAAACCGACCTGCGTGGCGTCGCTCTCCAAGGAAGCCGAAGCGCGGACGATCATCGTCGCCGGATTCTCAAAAACGTACGCGATGACCGGCTGGCGGCTCGGCACCTTGGTGGCACCTCCGCCGATCGCAAAAGCCTGTTCGGAGATCCAGAGCCAGCAGTCGAGCAACGCGACGACCTTCGCGCAGTACGGCGCGCTCGCCGCGTTGAAGGAAAAGGAAAAAACGGCGGCCGCACTTCAACTCATGATGACGGCATTCGATCGCCGCCGGAAATTTCTTCACGCCGAACTCAATAAGATCCCCGGCATTTCCTGTCTGCTTTCCCAGGGCGCGTTTTATCTTTTCCCGAACATCTCAAGCTTCGGCCTGAAGGATCAGGAGTTTTGCGCGCGCCTGCTCGAACAGGAAAAAGTCGCGGCTGTTTTCGGCAGCGCGTTTGGGGCCGAAGGTTATCTGCGGCTCAGTTATGCAACGAGCGATGAGATCCTCGCCAAAGGCGTCGCCCGGCTGGCGAAGTTTTGCGCGTCGCTGAAGGGTTGATCGCAATCCGGCGTCGCGGCCGGAGACTCTTTTTTTGGGCCCGCGTGAACGAACTCACGCGGGCTTTTTGCGAAGATTTTCGCCTCACGCGCTGGCGAAAACGCGGCGTCAGCCACGGGATGCGCCGGACGTTTTCTCGCTTGGGAATAGGCTGTGAACAACTCCGAACAGTTTCCGTTTGCCGCACGATATAGGCGCGGCTCAATTCGCCGCTCCTCATGCATCTCAAGGCGCTCAAGCTGCACGGCTTCAAATCCTTTGCCGACCCCTCAACCCTCCGCTTCGAACCAGGCGTCACCGCGGTTGTGGGCCCCAACGGCTGCGGCAAATCCAACATCGCGGACGCGATTCGCTGGGTGCTCGGTGAGCAAAGCGCGAAGGCGCTGCGCGGCGGCAAGATGCAGGACGTCATTTTCGAAGGCGCGGATACGCGCAAGCCGTCGCAGTTGTGCGAGGTTTCGTTGCTCCTCACGGACTGCGAAAAACAACTCGGCAGCGAGTTTCATGAGATTGAAATCATGCGTCGCGTGTATCGCGACGGGCAGAGCGAATACTTCTTCAACGGCCAGCCGTGCCGGTTGAAGGACATCCATAAGCTTTTTATGGATACGGGCATTGGCCGCACGAGTTACTCGATCATGGCGCAGGGCCAGATCGACCAGATTTTGTCGTCGAAGCCTGAAGAGCGCCGCGCGGTTTTCGAAGAGGCCGCGGGCATCACGAAGTACAAGTCGCAGCGTCGCGAAGCGCTGCAGAAGCTCGCGTTGACCGACACGAATCTGGCGCGCGTGGCCGATGTCATCGGTGAAGTTGGCCGGCAGATCGGCTCGTTGCGCCGGCAGGCTTCGAAGGCGTTGCGCTACAAAAAACTCAGTTATCGCCTGCGGCACCTCGCGCTCGCGTATAGCGGTTTTCACTACACGCAGATTAGCACGCAGCTCGCGACGCTCGAAGAGCAGGTCATCAAACTGCGCGCGGCGGCCGAGACGCGGCGCGTGCATTTCGGCCAGCGGCAGAGCGAGCTGGAGGAAAAGAAGGCGCTGCGCTCCCGGCTTAACCAGCGCGTGCAGGACGCGCAGCAGGCGGTTTTCGATCTTCGTTCCGAGAAGGAACAGATGGAAAACGCGGCCAATCTCGCGCAGATCAAGCGCACCGGGTTGAGCGATCGGCTGGACTCTTCGCGCAATAATCTCGGTGAAACCGAGATGCAGCTCCGCGAACTCAGTGCGCAGGTGGACAGCGGTGCGCAGGACAAGCAGCAGCAACTCAACTTGCTCGGCGGCTCCGATGCGGTTTTCCAAAATCGTAATCGAGAGCTGGCGGTCGTCGAAGGGGAGTTGAGCAAACTCGAACAGGATCTGCAGCAGGGAAAATTTCAGTTGTTGACGATGGAGAGTTCGGTCGCGCGTTTGCGCACGGACAGCTCTGGCTACGAAGTCGATCAGCGGACGAGCGCGCACAAGCACGACTCGCTCTTGCAGGAAGTCGAAGGCGTGCGGCAGCAACAGTCGGCGGCGGCGGCACAGCTTTCGGAATTCGAGGCACGCGTCGAAGAGGCGATGATGGCGAAGGCGCGCGCGCACCAGGAATCGAGCGAAGCGCAGCAAGCGATCACGGATCTCACGCGTGAGTTTCGCGATGCGCAGAAGAAACTTCAGGACATCGATCGCCAGCTCGCGCAGCGCACGGCGCGATTGAAACTTCTCCAGCAACTTCACGAGAAGTGGGAAGGTTTCGGCGAGGGCGCGAAGGCGATTCTCCAGGGGCGTTTCGATGCGACGCTCGGCGGCACGCGTCCCGCGCCGATCACGAAGGGACTCGAAGTGAAGCCGGAGTTCGGCAAAGCGCTCGAGGCCTTGCTCGGCTCGGCGGTCGAAGCGATCACGGTGGCTGATCTGCCGACGGCGCAAAAAATCCTTGGTCAACTTGAGAACGAGCAAGTCGGCAGCGTGTGTTTGCAGATTGAGGCGATGAGCGAGAGGTCCACGGCGATGGGAGCGGAGTTGCCGGTGGGCCTGATGCCGGCTGCAGGGATCGTGAACGCGTTAGAAGCGGGCGCGCATCCGGCGGCGAGCTTGCTGTCGGCGTGTTATATCGCGGACGACCTGAATGCGTTTCTTGAATACTGGAAGGCGAATCCCGCGTTTTCGTTCCTCGCGGTGGCCACGCGCAAAGGGGAGATCGTGGACCGGCGCGGGCTCGTGTTTGGCGGTTTCTCGAAGAAGCCGGCGAACAGCATCGTGCAGCGCGAAATCGATCTGCGCGAAACGGGCAAGGCGCTCGTCGATGATCAGAAACAGCACGACGAGCAGCGGGCTTTTATCGACGGCATCAGCGCGCGTCTCGCGGAAGCGGAAGCGGCACTCGAAGCGAAGCGCGAAGAAGTGCTGACCGCGACGCAGGAGGTCGCCGCGGTACAGGCGGAGCAGCGTAATTCGCAGCGGTCGCTGGACGAAATTTCAAACCGGCTCACGCGCATGGAATCGGAAGTGGCGTCGGTCGAAAATGCGCGTCACGAAGCGCACGCCCGCTGGGAACGCGCGCAAGGGCAGTTGACGGAAGCGGAGTCAGCGGTGTTGCAGGGCCGTGAGCGCATCCAGCAGTTGGAGACGCGCATTTCCGAAGTGCGGACGGATCGCGATGTGAAACGCGACACGCTCGGCCAGGCGCGCCTGGAGCTTGCGGAGTTTCGCCAGAAGGTCGAAGTACTCGACCGCGGCATCGCGGACATGCAGCGCAGGCGTTCGCAATTGAGCGAGCTGCTTGTGCAGCGTCAGCAGGAGATCGAAGTCTGGACGGAGCAGGTCGGCGAATTGGAACGAGAGGCGGACGCGAAGAAAGCGCATGCGGCGCAGCTCGCGGAGTCGCTGATCGTGGCGCAGCAGCAGGTCGAGCACGTACGCATCGAGCTCACGGATGTGGAGCGCGAAATCGGCGGTGTGGAGAACACGCAGGATTCGCTGCGCAACGAGGCGGAGTCTTCGCAGAGCGAGTTTTCGCGTTGTGAAATCAAACTCGCGGAAAGCCGCGCGCGTGCGGAATTTTTGAAAGAAGAAGTGTCGCGCGAGTTTCAGACGGACATTTCGACGCTCGATTGGAAGGTGCTCATGTGGCGTTCCGAGGATGATCCGCCGGACTTGAAGGCGCTCGATCTCGACGATGATGAGGATGAAGAAGGCGGCGGAGCCGCTTCGCAGCAGAAGACAGAAAACAGGAGTGAGGAGACAGAAGCCGCGGGCCAGCAACCGGCGGCGGAAGCGATATCCGCTGAACAGCCGGCTGAGGGGGAAACGGCTGCGACTGGCGCGAGCGAAGGGACTGCGGCCGCGCAAGCGGAGGCGGCGCCGGCGAAACGTCGTCGCAAGCCGAAGCAAAAGGGCGAGCCGACCGAGGAGGATCTCGTCGCGCTGGAAAAAACGAACTGGGATCAAGTTCGCGCGGATGTTGAGGCGATCCGCCAACGCATCGCGGGCATGGGTGCGGTGAATCTCGTCGCGATCGAGGAATACGCGGAGCTGAAGCAGCGCTACGATTTCCTGCGCGCGCAAAATGACGATCTCACGACATCAAAGGCGGAGTTGTTGAAGGCGATCGATGAGATCAACGAGACCTCGCAGAAGCAGTTCGCGATCACGTTTGAGCAGATCAAAAAGAACTTCGAGTATACGTTCACAACGTTGTTTGGCGGCGGACGCGCGGGGCTGGAATTGATCGCTACGGATGATCCGCTGGAGAGCGGCATCGAGATCACGGCGCAGCCGCCGGGCACGAAGTTGAAGAGCATCACACTGCTTTCGGGCGGGCAGAAAACGCTCACGGCGGTCGGTCTGCTTTTCGCGCTCTACATGGTGAAGCCATCGCCGTTCTGCTTGCTGGACGAGTTGGACGCGCCGCTCGACGAATCGAACATCGGGCGCTTCACGGACCTGTTGAAGAAATTCGTTCACGAAAGCCAGTTCATCATCATCACGCACAACAAGCGCACGGTCGCAGCGGCCAGCGCGATCTACGGCGTGACGATGGAAGAGCGCGGCGTGTCGAAGACGGTTTCGATGCGGTTCAATCAGGATCGTGGCGAACCCGAGGCGCAGCAGATGAATATCGCGGAAGCGGTGCGCGGCGCGAAAGGACGGGCATCGAAAGTCTCGGCCGATGAGCGCGCGGCGGAATCGGCGGCGGCTGGTGCGGCGACGAGTGAGACGGCGGATGTGGCCGTTGCGACGGATCCGGTTGAAGCGCGTGCGGACGGAGAGGCCAAGTCGGAATCCCCGTCTTAAGTGCCGCGGCTAGTGGCGGACGACTGCCGGCTGCGGGCGGGTGCGACCGTGCGGCCGCGCGTTTTGAAAATCGCGCGGCCTGTGCCATGATGGCCGATGGTTTCTCTTTCTGTTCTCGATCTGTCACCGATCCCGCGCGGCGGTACTGCCGGAGAGGCGTTGCAACACTCGCTCGATCTTGCGCGACACGCGGAGAAGTGGGGCTACCGCCGTTACTGGCTCGCGGAGCATCATAGCATGCCCGGCATCGCGAGCGCGGCCACGGCGGTGGCGATCGCGCACATCGCGGGAGGCACTTCAACCATCCGGGTTGGGTCCGGCGGCATCATGCTGCCCAACCATTCGCCGCTCGTGATCGCCGAGCAGTTCGGGACGCTTGAGGCGCTTTTTCCGGGCCGCATCGATCTCGGGCTGGGCCGGGCGCCGGGAAGCGATCAACGAACGGCGCGCGCGCTGCGTCGCGACCGCGCCAATACAGCGGCGGACTCCTTTCCGCAGGATGTGCTGGAGCTGCAGGGATATTTTCAAGCGGCGGTGCCCGGCCAGGCAGTCCGGGCGATCCCGGGCGAGGGGAGCAACGTTCCGCTCTGGTTGCTGGGATCGAGTTTGTTCAGCGCGCAACTCGCAGCCGCGCTCGGTCTGCCTTATGCGTTCGCCGGACACTTCGCGCCGGATCAGATGCTGGAGGCATTTTCGATTTACCGCAGGGAGTTTCAGCCGTCGGCGCAGCTTGCGCATCCGTACGCGATGGCGGGCATCGGTGTGGTGGCGGCGGAAACGGATAACGCGGCGCAGCGTTTGTTCACCTCGCTTCAGCAGCAGTTCATCGCGCTACATCGCGGCGTGCCGGGGCAACTGCCGCCGCCCCTCGACGACTTGGAGTCGTTTGCCTCGCCGCAGGAAATTTCGTCAGTGAGACACACACTGAGAGAGGCAATCGTGGGATCGAGGCTGACGGTGAAGCGCGGGCTCGAGGCATTTCTCGAGCGCACCCGGGTCGATGAGGTCATCGTGACCGCGCATATCTTCGACCACGCGGCGCGACTGCGCTCGTATGAAGTGCTCGCGTCGATACGCGACGAGATCAACAAGTCATCGGGAAACGCGCCGCCGTCGGGGAGTTGAACGAGCGGTGCCTTCAACCGCTCATTTCTCCGGGAACGGGCGCGTTTTTAAGGCCGAGGACTGACTCGATTTGCTGTTCGAAGTAGCGCGCCTGGACCAGGTCATCGAGGTCGCCGAGCAGCGTCTGCCGGCTGTTGTCCCGCAGGATGACACAAACGCGAAAGCTGGTTGTAGTGCCGTTTTTGGTACGCCGTATTTTCTTTTCGGTGAAGAGCTGTCGAATGTCGATGACGGGAATGTTTTTCCGGCCTGGAAAAGGGATGGGGGCGTGTTTCACGCTGAGGAAATCGGGCGTGATCGTGACATCAGTATGATTCACGAAACAGGCGACCGTGTAGTAAGTAATCGTGATGCCGACTAGCGCGTGGAGAGATCCATACAGCATCATCGCAATTTCACCTTTGGCGAACGCGGCGCCAAACCAGACGACCATGAACGTGTCCCAGAACAGGCAAAACGCGGCGATGAATACACATTTGGCCGAGAACCAACGTCGCCGGATCGTCAATGAGTCCAAGCCGGTGTGAAGGGATATTTTGGCGGGGATCGCTCCGACTGGATTTGGGTGAGGCGGTGATGGAGGCATGAACCGGAAGGGTGGCGGAGCGTTGCGCGCGCGAAGTCCGCCGGCGAGGGGAAACCAGCGCGGCACCGGCAACGATGCGTGCGGACCGCGGCTTGCGCTTTACGTGCGCGGATGCGGTGTTGGCGCATGCATTTTTCCCCTCGATCGCTGGCAATTCTCATCGGTGGCATCGGCCTCGCCTCGCAGATGGCGACGGCTGCGGACGGCGTGGGGAAAGTCGATTATACGAAACGAATCAACGGCGGCAGCGCCGTGGCGGTGTATCCAGTTCCTTATGTCGTGCCGACGCGCGCGGAGATTCAGGCGGTGCTGGATCGCATCCACGACCAAGTCGAGCGGACGACCACGCTGAAGGTTTTCGACAACCGCACGGGCGTCGAAATCGAGAGGCCGGACATGGCGAACTTGATTCCGTCGGCGGTGGTGGACCGACGGTACGGGAATCTCAACTTATGGGACTACACGAATGGCGTGATCATTTCTGGCTTCGCTCTGATCGCGGCGGAGACAGGCGATGCGTCGTACAGCGACTACAACGTGCGGTTCTACGATTTTATCTTCACATGGATGCCGTACTTCCGGGCGCTGGAGGAAAAGACCGGAAAGCGGAACGATTTTTCCCGGATGATTCACATGTCGGCGCTGGATCATTGCGGCTCCATCACGGCTGCGCTTATCCGCACGCAGCGGACGCATCCGGACGAGCGATACCGCGCGTGGATCGACACGGTCGCGGACTATATTTCCAACCAGCAGTTTCGCTTCGAGGACGGCACGCTCGCGCGCGAACGGCCGCAGCCCCGGTCGTTGTGGACGGACGATTTCTACATGGGCATTTCGTTTTTATCGCAGATGGGTCTGCTCACGGGGGAGACCAAATATTGGGACGACGCCGTACGGCAGGTGGTGCAGCTATCAGCCCGGTTGTTTGTATCCGAAAAAGGACTCTACGACCATGGCTGGAGCGAAAACACAGCCGGTTACGATCCGCGTTTTTATTGGGGACGCGCCAATGGCTGGGCGACGATGGCGATGGTCGAGCTGCTCAGCGTGCTGCCGCCGGATTTTAAAGGGCGTGACGACGTGCTGCGTCTTTATCGTGAGCACATGCGGGCGCTGGTCGAGCTGCAGGATGGATCGGGCCTCTGGCATAATCTCCTCGATAAAAGCGGCACGTACCTGGAGACCTCGGCCAGCGCGATGTTCGTCTATGGTCTGGCGAAAGGCGTGAATGAAGGCTGGCTGAGCCCGATCTACGGGCCGGCGGCGATCACGGGCTGGAACGGACTCGGGTCGCGAGTGCTTCCCGATGGGCGCGTGGACGGTATTTGCGAAGGCACGACGTACGCCAACGACAACACTTACTATTTCCACCGAGGTGCGAGTTCACACACGACCTTCTTCGGTCCGGTGCTTTATGCCGGCGCGGAGATGATGAAGCTCCTGAAGAATCCGGCGCTAACGATCAGCGCCGCGGCGCCCAACGCCGTGAACAGCGCGATCCATTTCAAATGGACCGCTGACGTCGAAGCCGCGAAAGCGTCGAAAAAGTGACGACGGAAGCGCGCTCTTTATCGATTCGCGCTTCCGGTGAACCGGAGCGTTTAGCGGGAGGGACTGATGATGATCGCGTCGTCGCGGATCACGATGCGCGGAGCGGGAAATCCCGCAGGTTGAGCGACTCCCAGCGCTGAATAAATCGACGCGCGCTGCGCGGGCACTTTCGCGGAAATCAGCGAAGCGATGGCGGCCGATTTACTGGGAAAGGCATCCGCGGCGGCGGCGGCGATTTTCGTGGCGTCGCCCGCATTCGAAGTCGCCAGCGAAGAAGCGAGCTGGAGATACGATTGGGGGTTGGATGCGAAAATCGACTTGAGCGCCGTGGTGTCGTTTGCGGCGAGGGCGACCTTGGCCGATTGAATCAACGCAGCAGGAGCAGTGTTGCTGGCGGAGAAGCCCGAAATCTGTGCGGAGGCGGTGTGAGCCAGCCCGAGTGCGGCGATTACGAGAGAGAGGGTTTTCAGTGTCATGTGCGGTGGTGTCGTGACTAACAGGAGTGGCGCGCCGCCCAGCCCGCGGTGATGACGGGGGCTGGGCGGTTTCCGACGCCACTCTTTTAACGGCCGATTGGATCAAACGCGAACGGCGGAAGCACGTCGGCGAATAAAAATAATTCCAACAAGAAACGCGCCCGCGAGCATTCCGTAGGTGGAAGGCTCAGGGACGGCCGAAGTGTCAGGCGGGGTAGGGGCAGTTGCGGAGACGATGACATTCAGACTCGACGATTTGTCCCAGCCGTCTCCGTCGGTGTTATAGGCCCCCGCGTATTCAAAAAAGTCCTGCGGAGAAAACTGCGCGCCGAAAAGATGAAGGAAGTCATCGGAACCTTGCTGAACGCTGCCGCTGAGTGGGCCGTTTGAGGCATGAACGTAGGGATCCACGAACGCGCCGGCGGAGTCGTAGCCGCCGAGAGCAAAGAAAACATAGCTGTCGGGAGACGCGATGAAATCGACGGCGAAATCGAGCCGCAGCAGATCGATGAAGGATCCTCCGGAGGCTTGGTAGGAAGTGCCGTTGCTGTAGGTCTCCGTGGTGATCGTCAGAGGCGTCCCGTTGGTGGGGAAAAGGAATCCGGAGTTGTCGCCCAAAAGGAGTGAGTAACTGGAGGTGTTTAAGTAGTCGAAATTAGCGAACTGCGTTTCGGCCGATTTCATGACCCACAGGCTTAGACCGGTGACGTGCACATCGGCGCCGGAAAACGGATTGCCGACGTTGAATTCGTCGCCAACGACCACCCCGGAAAAACCGGCGGGCGGCGTGCCATAATGCCAGGCGACGTTACTGCGATCGGCGCCAGCGGCGTTGTTGAGGTTGGCGGTGGGAAGGCCGCGATCGACGATGATGGTCTGCGCGCCGAGCGAAGCCGTAGCGAGCAAAGCAATACACGAAAATTTCGCGAAGGAGGAAGGAAGGGCCATGGCACAATTTTAGAGGAAGAGCGGAATCCAGACTATAGGATTATCCCCCATAAAATCGCGCAGTTTTCCCCCGACCTTTTGGAAACGAGAAAGTTACGAATGCGTCTCCGTGAAACGAATCGTGGCTGTGCGGAGGAAGGACAGGGGACCAAGATTCAGCGGGAGCCCTGCGGTGGTGAGTTGCAGAAAGGGAGGAAGCGTCCATCGCGCTCGTTTGCGCGCTTGACGGATCCGCGTTTTGCGAAGCCTTGTGCCTGTCCCATGAGCACGCCGGCCGACGAAAATTTCAGCGACTACAAACGGGCAGAAAAGAAAGCGCTCGCGCTCCTCGCGGAGATGAGGGCGGTGACTCCGAAGAAAGTGGACATCGAACTCGCCCTGCTGGTCGCCATTTTCGAACTACACAAAGGCACCGTGCCGGCGGCCACCGTGGCGTCCATCGTTCAAGGCCACTTGAAAGAGATCGTCCCGTACTACGTGGAAAAAGGTGCGGCCAAGAATTGAGGTCATCACGAGCTCGCGCGGTGTCGTCGATGTCCGGATACGAGCGGCGGAAATTTTCGAGTCATTTTGAAGCGAAAAAAAAGCCGGATCGCTCGTGGAACGATCCGGCCAAAACTAACCTCGTGGAAATGCGCGAAGGAACCAGCGCGTCAATTTAACGCGGGGGCGCTTTGATATTTCGCGTCTCCAAATCCGAGAATGGGATAAAAGATGCAGCCGAGAAATGCCAGGCCGACGCCGAAACCGCCGCCTTTGCCGAAAGCTTTCGCGACTTCGATCGACACGATGATCGCGATCACAAAATTGACGATCGGGATGAGAAATAGCACGAGCCACCAGCCCGGTTTGCCGGCAATCTTCAGCAGGACATACGCGTTATAGATTGGAACGAGAGAAGCCCAGCCTGGGTGGCCTGCTTTTGTGAACACCTTCCAGAAACCGGCGATGACGAGAACGACGAAGGCGAGATAGAAGATACCAACGATAGCGGACATGATCATTGTAGGGAGGGTTGAGGGCGCTCGTCGGGGGTGGCGGGCGCTGCGGCCAGAACAATGCGTTTTGCCTGGCTCGCAAGGCGAAACCGGGAACGCTCCGAAACGGCGCGGATCGCAAGTTGGACAAGCCTCAGGCCCGCCTCATCATCCGGCTGCAAACACGCGATGCACGATTCTCCTCCACTGCGCGACGGCCCCGATGGCGACGAATTTCGGACGGATATCGGACACGTGGCGAGCCAGCCGGGTCGCGTGGTGTTTACGGCTGACGCGATTCCCTGGATGGAAACGCGCGGCCGGATTCCCGGAGCGTGCGCGATCACGTCGCTGCCGGATGTTTCGGAAGTCGGGCTCGATCTTCCAAGTTGGCGGCGCTGGTTCCTGCGAGCGGCAGGTTTGGTTGTGAACTCCGTTCCTGACGAAAACGCAGCGATCTTTTTTCAATCCGATATCAAGCGGGAGGGCGCATGGATCGATAAAGGCGCGATGATCATCCGGGCGGCGGAGGATGCGGGGGCGCGGGTGCTTTTCCACAAGATCATCTGCCGGCGGCCAGCGGGAATGCTCACGTATGGACGCCCCGGGTACACGCATCTCATCGCGGTCTCGAAGGCGCTGCGGTGTCCGGATATTTTGCCCATTCCCGACGTCATTTCTGATCCGGGCAGGCAGGCATGGGTGCGGGCGATGGGTGTTCGCGCGGCGGCGCATGCCGTTCGTTTCGCGCGCGACCACGCGGGCGCGCGTGTGATCTTTGACCCGTTTTGTGGCGTCGGGACAGTACTCGCAGTGGCAAACGCACTCGGCTTGGAAGCCATCGGCGTCGAGAAAGCCAGGAAGCGCAGTGAGCAATCCCGCCTGCTTCGCGTGGGTGCGGATGAACTCGGATAAGGCGCCTCGAAATGCGCGCACTTCTAAACGCAGCGAAAAACGTCTGCGTTCGAGGAAACGTTGACGTGGTTTCCGTCCGGCCGGTGTTAACGAAACGGGATTTCACGCTCCCGCGGCCGGCGACGTGAAAACCCAGTTTCGAATCTTTATGCGCGTTCTCCACGGTTTTCTTTTCGTGCTCGCTTGCGGACTTTCCTGTCGCGCGCAGGAACTGCCCGTCGGCAAAGTGATCGCGAAAGTCGTTTGTGAGCTGGATGAATCCAAGAGCTACGCGCTCTACGTGCCCTCGTCGTACGTCCGCGAAAAAGCGTGGCCGGTGATCTTCTGCTTCGACCCGAGCGCGCGGGGGAACCTGCCCGTCGAGCGGCTCCAAGCGGCGGCTGAGAAATATGGATACATCGTCGCGGGTTCGCACGATTCGCGCAACGGACCCTTTCCCGGCAATGCACCGGCGATCCAGGCGATGATCAAGGATGTGAGCGCGCATCTCTCGGTCGATTCGAAGCGCATCTACACGGCTGGAATGTCGGGCGGCTCGCGCGTGGCGATCACGATTGCGATGTCGGGTTTCGCCAAAGGCGTGATTGCCTGCGGCGCGGGATTTCCGGTGCCGGTTGAAAATATCCCGCCCGAGGTCCGTTTTGCATTTTTTGGAATCGTGGGCACGGAGGATTTTAACCTGCCCGAACTCCGGCAAACCGATGACGCGCTTCGTGACCGTGGCGCGTCGCACCGTCTGGTCACGTTTAACGGTCCCCACGTGTGGCCTCCCGAGGAAAAATTCATGGAGGCGGTCGAGTGGCTTGAGGTTGAGTCGATGCGAGCGGGCACCCGCGCAAAGGACGACGCGTTCGTGCAACGGCTTTTCGCCGCGAGGAAGGCCGCGCTGGCGGAGCTTCCCGAGCTGGAGCGATGGCGCGAACTTCGCTCCATCGCCGCAGATTACGGGGACTTTCTGGATACAACAGAATTTAAGAAAGAGGCCGATGCGCTCGCGGCGTCTCGCGCGTTTAAGAAAGCGTTGAAGGAAGAGCGCGCGATGGCTGGCAGGGAAATCCAACTGACGCAACAGCTCACGCAGCTGGCGGGAAGCGGTTGGATGGAACAGCAGCAATTCGCGGGAAAAATTCGCGAACGCGCGGCGGCCGTCAGTGATTCCCCCGACCGGCGGATGGCGCGCCGT
>Ga0164241_10000832_pt1 | contig 45695 bp, 47 predicted proteins | sample OricomyardsoilBY_FD_108780 | JGI IMG/M metagenome (GOLD analysis project Ga0164241, IMG submission 108780) | Backyard soil microbial communities from Emeryville, California, USA - Original compost - Back yard soil (BY) | ecosystem: Environmental > Terrestrial > Soil > Unclassified | place: USA... | reverse complement strand
CCGCTCGATCCGCATCGCGGCTTCCACGAGTTGCTCGTAGCTGGTCGCGAAACAGGCGCGGCAGAAGCCTTTGCCATTTTCACCGAAGGCCGTGCCGGGGACGATGGCGACTTTTTCCGTTTGCAGCAGGCTGACGGCAAAATCTTTTTCGCTCATGCCCGTGGAGCTCACGTCGGGAAACGCGTAGAACGAACCACGCGGCAAATGGCATTTCAGGCCGATTTCATTGAACCGGCGCACGATGAAGTCCCGGCGGCGATGATACTGGTCGCGCATTTTTTTCATGCCGTCCTCGCCGTGCACGAGCGCTTCGATGGCGGCTTCCTGGCTGATGATGGACGCGCAGAGCATCGAGTATTGATGCACCTTCATCATCGCTTCAATTAGCGCCGCCGGGCCGCACGCGTAGCCGATGCGCCAACCGGTCATCGCGAACGCCTTGGAAAATCCGTGCAGAAAAATCGTGCGCTCCTTCATGCCAGGAATGCTCGCGATGCTGGTGTGAATGCCCTCGAACGTCAGCTCGGAATAAATTTCGTCGCTCAACACGAGCAGGTCTTTTTCCACGGCGAACTTCGCGATGGCTTCGATCTGCGCGCGATCGCACGTGCCGCCGGTGGGATTGCACGGCAGATTCAGCATGAGCATTTTGCAGCCCGGCTGCCACGCGACGCGTAACGCCTCGACGGTCAGCGCGAAATTATCCTTCGCAAACGTCGGCACAGGCACGGCGACGCCGTGCGTAAGCGTGATGCTCGGCGAATAACTGACATAACACGGCTGATGAAACATCACCTTGTCGCCGGGATTGATAAACGCGCGGCACGCGATGTCCAGCGCCTCGCTCACGCCGACGGTGATGATGATTTCGTTTTCCGGCGCGTAGCTGACGGCGAAATTTTTCTCGGCGTATTGGCTGATGGCGCGGCGCAGTTCGATCAGGCCGAGGTTCGAGGTGTAATGCGTCTTGCCTTTTTCCAGCGCGTAGATGCCCGCCTCGCGAATGTGCCAGGGCGTGTCGAAATCCGGCTCGCCGATGCCGAGCGAGATCACGTCCTTCATCTTCGAGACGACCTCAAAAAAGTCGCGGATGCCCGACTTGGGCAGGTTGACGACGTGACTGGCGATGAAACGTGTTTGGTCCATGAAAGTTTTATCCGCAGGTTATGCGAATGGCGGCAAGGTCAGTTCGTCCTGATCTGGAGTTTCTAATTTTCCTGGCTTAAATCCGTCTTTCAACAATAGAACATGGACAGAAGCTGTGTTGGCTTGCCGGAGACGAGCCGCAATTTTTGAAAGTGTGCTGGCGTCTTCAGCCAAAACAACAGAAATTTTTTCCTCTTCCGCTTGGGCAATAATTTTCAAATCATTGATGATGATTCGGCGCGCATCATCCACACCTGAATGTGAATTTTCAGTGCGTAAGGAACGAAATAACATCGCCGCGCGAATGGCGTGAGGTAAATTGTATGGCTGGATGCGGAAGTTCTGGAGCGGTAAATCGCTGACTGATTGTTTGACTTCAAATTCTCCCGCCGCGACCACGGAAATCCACATCGGAATCCGTTGGGCAAGACAATGACGAAAATAATCCACAGCAATCGCGTGATGCGGACGGCTAGGGTCGGCAAACGAAATCAAAAAACTGGTGTCGAGGGAAACCTGAATCATGGCCTATTTATTTCCCCTCAATGATTCCACCCAGCCGGCGGCAGATGTGACTTCCTTCCAAGCTTCACGGCCTTTCTGCCAGAGAGCAGCCAAAGATTGCTCATCAACTTCTGTGGTTTGCGGCGAAAATTGAATCAGCCGGAGATTGCGCAACTCTTTTGTGCGCAAATGCTGTTCGCCTTGCACTCGCAGAGTAACGTTTTTGTAGGCATGGTTTTCTTTTTCCGCCGCCAGTTGTTGTTCCGTCGCATCCACACACACGGTTTCGCCAGTATCTGCCAAAACGAGATGCACATTTGGCGATTTGCCACCAAGGTCAATGACTTTTCCAGTTAAATGCTTTTCAACACACACCCAAGCATTTTCTCCGGCGTGCTGAAACTGGCTTGTATTGGAAATGCGAATTGTGTGACGGTTTGCACCATTCGGAATCGAATATGTCCGGCCAGGAAAACGGCGCGCTCGTGATTGCCAACGTTCAATGATTTTGGCGCGGCTTGGTTGGATTGAATCCAAATCACCAGTTTGCTCCAGCTTTGCCAAGTCTGTTTGTGTGTCCGCTGCCAGCAAATGAGCTACCAACGCGACAATCTTAACCGAGCCCTCTTTGATTTGAACCCGTGAGTCTGCAAGGCTCGCTCCTGGCAAATCGCCTTTAATTAGGTCTTCCACTTCGGCAAGAAAGCCACGCAACGTGGGCAAATCAACATTGCTCGGCGTTAACGGTTGTCCGCCGATTACATCGTTGAGCGAGAACTCAAGCTCTGTAAGTTGGTCTGCCATTTTTGACTGATGCTAATTTCGTCTTTCCTAGCTTAATTCTCAAGATGAATTAAGCAACGCGGGGATTCTAAAAAATATTTCACGGCGCGACCTTGAGCCGCTCGTTTTCCTCGACTTTGCCGCCGAGCAGAAAGCCGTGTTCCTTGTAGCTGCGCAGCATGAAATGCGTGGCGGTGGAGAGCACGCCCTCGATGGTGGACAGTTTTTCGGACACAAACGCCGCGACCTTTTGCAGGCTCGCGCCGTTGACGAACACGAGCAGGTCGTAGCCGCCGGACATGAGGTAGCAGGATTCCACCTCGTCGAACTTGCTGATGCGCTCGGCGAGGCGGTTGAAGCCGCCGCCGCGTTCGGGCGTGATGCGCACTTCGATGACGGCGCGCACGACGCCGGAATCTTCCTGGGCGAGGTTCAGCACCGGGCGTGTGCCCAGCAGAACACCTTGCTGCTTGAGTTCATCAAGCTGGCGGTTCACGTCAGCTTCGGACAAATTCAGCACCTGCGCCATTTGCGCGGTGTCCAGGCGGCCGCCTTCGAGCAACAATTTTACAATCGGCTTCATAAAATCAGTTTTTCAGAAATTTGCTGCAAATCCACCACAAACTCGCTCAAGCACCATCGCCCAAGCCGTCTGCATAAAACAAAAAGACCCGCCGGATTCCGGCGGGTCTGGTCATTGAAAATGCAGCAGACTACGCGCCGTTGTCGCCGATGGCCTCGACCGGGCAGCCTTCTTTGGCTTCCTTGCAACGGGCTTCTTCGTCAGGCGACGCAGGCTGTTTATAGACGAACGAGTAGCCGCCGTCATCATTGCGCTTGAAATTGTCCGGCGCGGTTTCGCGGCACAGGTCGCAGTCAATGCACTGGTTGTCCACGTAGTATTTTCCGGCCGCATTTTCGGGATATTTGTTTGCTACATCTGCCATAAATAAAAAAGTTAGGATTAAATAATGGCGCGATGCCGGCATTCTGGCAAGCAAGATTCATGGGCGTTCCCAATAAAAACTTTTCATTCAAGGCCGGCCAAGTATCTTGCGTCCATGCAAAAAGGAAGTTTGCGGCACACCAAAATCGTTTCCACGCTCGGCCCGGCCACGGATTCCGCCGAAATGATCGGCAAGCTCATGGATGCGGGCGTAAATGTTTTCCGCCTGAACATGTCCCATGCGCCGCACGACTGGGTGCGCCGGGTGTTCAATGACATCCGCGCGGAATCCGCCAGCCGGGCGCGCTTCACCGGCATTCTGATGGACACGCAGGGGCCGGCCATCCGCACCGGCGACATCGCCTCGCCGCTGGACCTCCAGCCCGGCCAGAAATTCACGCTCACCGTGCGCGGTGAAAAAAGCGAGGAGGAACATTCCGTGGACGTGAACTACGAGAATTTCATCAACGACATCAGCGTCGGCGACGTGGTGCTGATTGACAACGGCACGATCCAGATGAAGGTGCTCGCCAAAAACGGCAACAAGGTCGAGTGCGAGGTGCTTACCGAGGGAAAACTCGGCAGCCGCCGCCACATCAACCTGCCCGGCGTCCGGGTCAGCCTGCCGGCGCTCACCGCCAAGGACATCAAGGACGTAAAACTGGGTTTGGAACTGGGAGTGGATTTCATCGCGCTCTCGTTTGTGCGCGAAGCCCGCGACCTGCTGCAGCTTCGGGAAATGTTCGAGGACGGCAAACCCAAGCCGCTCGTCATCGCCAAAATCGAAGACCAACAAGCCATCAAAAATCTGGACGCCATCGTGCAGGAAGCCGATGGCATCATGGTGGCGCGCGGCGATCTGGGCATTGAAATTCCCTACGAGGAACTGCCCATCGTCCAGCGCCGTATAGTTAAAACCTGCCTGCGCCAGGGCAAACCGGTGATCGTCGCCACGCACATGCTCGAAAGCATGATCGAAGCGCCCATGCCCACGCGCGCCGAAGTCACGGATGTCGCCAACGCCGTCTATGAGGAGGCCGATGCCATCATGTTGAGCGGGGAGACGACCATCGGCAAATACCCGGTCAAGTGCATCGAAGTCTTCGACAAGATCGCCGCGCGCACCGAACGCAGCGGCAACGCGCAATTTCACGATGCGGCCGAACTGACCAGCGCCCGGCAGAAGCTCGTCAAAAGCGCCGTCGTGATGGCCAACGAACTCAAGGCGGCGGCCATTCTCGCCTTCACGCGCCGCGGCCACATGGCCGCCTACGCCGCGTGGATGCGGCCGCGTTATTCATCCGTTTTCGCGCTGTGCGACAATCCCAAAACCGCCAATGAACTCACCTTGAACTGGGGCGTCACCCCGTTCGTCATGGAGTTTGATTTCATTGATCCGCAAAACACCATCGAGACCGGCTTGAAAATGCTGGCCGGACTCGGCCATTTGCAGCGCGGCGAAACCGTGGTGATCATCGGCGCGATTTCCGTCGGCACCGAAATCGTGGACGCCGTCCAGATGCGCGTTGTTTGAAGCTCAAGCCTTGGGAATATCGCATCCCTTGACAAGCGGAGAGCGGGGCCTAGGTTTCAGCATGAAAGCGAAACCAACATTGCTGATGTTTATGCTGGGATTATTGGCCGCGTTGCCGGCAATGGCAGCCGACCAGCAATCCACCAATGTGACTGCAGCCGCCAAAGCCAAAACAACCGTCAATATCGCCAAGACGCAGCTTCAGCCAGCCTATGCCGTCGTTCAATACAAGCTGGAAAACAGCAAAAAGAAAACGGCGAAAAACCAGGACAAGATCGTGCATTACGAGGGTTTAAGCTCCCAGGCTTGGACGACGATTGCGACCCGGCGTTCGGATGATTCCGTTTTTCACGACGCCAAAGTGCATGAACCAAAATTGCGCCTCTTCTCGTTGGGACACAGACTCCAGTAGACTGGCGGCAGCGGAGGCAGCATTGAATGTTTCGGCGGGCAACCAAAAAGGAAACTTTTATTTCAATGCCGCCACGGCTTGAAGGGCAAAATTTAACACCGTGTTAGGAAACAGGCCCAGCCAGAAAATTCCCGCGATGCAGATCCACGCGGTCAACTTGGCGGCACCGGAAAGTTCAATCGCGGACAAATCTTTCGTCTCCTTGCTCCAATAAATCGCGCGGATGATGCCGAAATAGTAGTAGAGCGAAATCACCACGCCCGCCAGCGCGATGAACACGAGCCAATAGTAACCATTGTTGCCCGTGGTTTGCGCGGCTTCGACGGCGGACTTGAGCAGCAGAAATTTTCCAAAGAACCCGGCCAACGGCGGAATGCCCGCGAGCGAAACCATTGAGATGGTCATCGTCGCCGCGAGCAACGGTGAACGCTGGTTCAAGCCGGCCAAACCGGAAATGTCTTCTGCGTCCAAGTGCCGCAGGACGATGGCAATGACCAGGAACGCGGCCAGCACGGTGAACACATAGCCGGCCAGATAATAAAGGATCGCCGCCTGACCGCTGGCATTCAGCGCCGCCACGCCGAGCAGCAGATAGCCCGCGTGCGAAATGCTCGAATAACCGAGCAGGCGTTTCAGGTTGCGCTGCGGCAGCGCGCAGAGATTGCCGTAGAGAATTGTGATGCCCGAAATCACCAGGAACATCGTGGTGAAAGCGTGCGTATGCACCACGCTGGGAACGGCGGTGAACAAAAAGCGCAGCAGCAGGACGAATCCGGCGGCCTTGGAACCGACGGCGAGAAACGCGGTTGTCGGCGTGGGCGCGCCTTGATAAACGTCCGGCGTCCAGATCTGAAACGGGAACGCGGAAATCTTGAAGCCCAGACCGACGATCACCAGCAGGACGCCAAGCAAAAAGATTTTGCTGTCCAAAAACTGCGGCGCGACGGCGGCAAGTTCGGTGAAATTCAGTTTGCCGGTGGTTCCCCAAATCAAGGCGATGCCGAAAATCATGAACGCCGAGGACAACGCGCCGAGGATGAGATATTTCACCCCGGCCTCCAGCGCCTGAACGCGGCCGCGCTGGAAACTGACGAGGACGTAAAACGTGATCGTGATGAGTTCGATGGAGACGAACAGCATTGCAAAATCGTTGGCTGACGCGGCGAACAACATGCCCGCCAGCGCAAAGACAATCAGCGAGTAGTATTCTGAAATGGCGACGAGACGGTCGGAAAATTCCACGGCGATGAACAAAACCAAAATGGCCGCAATGATGAAGAAGCGTTTGAAGAACAGCGAAAGCCCGTCGTTGATGAACGAACCGGCAAACGCCGTCCCGGTCGCGCTGCAACTGCCATGCCCGCTCAAACTCGCCACAAGCAAAACTCCCAGCGCCGCGATGGCCGCGTAGCCGATGTATTTGCGCCGCTCGGCGGGCATGAACAAATCCGCCAGCATCAGCACCAGGCCGAGGACGACCACCGAAATTTCAAGACTTATCAGGGATGCGTTCATCAGTTGCGAACTTCAAAATTTTCAGCCGGCACAACCGCCGCCACCGCCGGTTTGGCCGTTTCAAGCCGGGCCACGATTTTTTTGGCGTCGGGATTGACTTTTTCCGTCAGCAAGCGCGGCCAGAAACCAAATACAAACAGGCTTGCGAGCAGCAACGCGTAGGGCAGCTTGCGCCACAGATTCGCGTCGGTGATTGAAGCCCATTTTTCCGGCACCGGGCCATGCAGCACGTTGCGAATGGCGCGCGTCATGTAAATACCGCCGATGACCAGCGCGCCCCACAACGCCATGACCGTGATGGCCGGAAACACTGTCCACGCGCCGAAAAACACCGTGACTTCACCGACAAAATTCGCAAAGCCGGGCAGACCGCAACCCGCCATTCCCGCCATGAGCAGCGCCGTGCCGACGAACGGCAGCTTGCGGCAAAGCCCGCCGAGTTCGCTGATTTTGAGCGTGCCGGTCTGATTGTAAATGTAGCCATTCAACGCAAACGTCAGCGCCGCCAGGAATCCGTGCGCGACCATGATGAACACCGCGCCGGTGATGCCGATGATATTCAAGCTGGCGATGCCGAGAAAAATAAAGCCCATGTGCGCGACGCTGGAATTACCAATGAGCAGGTTCAAATCTTTCTGGCGCATCGCCACCCAGCCGACATACAGAATGTTTCCGACGCAGAGCCACGCGATGACGTGCGCCCAGCTTTGGGCGGCCTGCGGCAGCATCGGCAATGCGATGCGGATCAAACCGTAGAGGCCGAATTTCTTCAGCACACCGGAATGCAGCATCGCGGTCGGCGACGGAGCGACGCCGTAACCCAGCGGCGCCCAGGAATGAAACGGCCAGAGTGAAACCAAAATGCCAAAGCCGAACAGCAGCAGCGGGAAGATGAAATTTTGCACGTTGGTCGCCAGCGGATTGGCTTTGACGTGTTCGATGATTTTCGGGATGTCAAACGTGTTCGCGCCGGATTGCAGGTAAAGCGCGATGAGGCCGATGAGCGCGATGAGCGCGCCGATGCTCAAATACATGGTGATTTGGAACGTCGCGTAGTTTTTCTTTTCGCCACGGCCCCAGACGCCGATCATGATGAACGTCGGAACCAGCGCGAGTTCGTGCAGGAAATAAAAGAAAAACAGATCCAGCGAGGCGAACGCGCCGAGAATGCCGCCGCTCATGATCAGCAGCAAAATATAAAATTCCTTCTCACGCGTCTTGATTTCAAACGAACAGAGCGCGGCGGCGAAGGCGACAATCGCGCCCATCAAAATCAGGCCGACATTCAAGCCGTCCACGCCGACGTGATAACTGATGCCAAGCGACGTAACCCACGGAATTTGCTGCACAAAACGGTAGCCTTCCGCATCCACCGGCGCGCCGGCGAACTGGCAGAACATTTTCACCGCCAGCACGGCCGAAATGAACGTGGCCAGCACCGCGATGGCACGGATGATGACGCGATAATTGCGCGGCACAATGATCAGCGCCAATGCCGCCACAATCGGCCAACCTGCAATGTAAGTTAAAATGGACATTATTTTTTAACGCAAAGACGCAAAGGTGCCGAGACGCAAAAAAATTTCATTTTCTCCACGTTGCGGCTTGGCATCTTAGCGCCTTTGCGTTGAAATTTTGTTTTCATTTTCCCAAAACGAAATAGAGCAGCACCGCCACGCCGAGCACGAACAGGAAGGCGTAGGTTTGGAGGTTGCCGGTTTGCATGAGCCGCAACGCGCGGCCGGCCAGATCCGTGCTCCCGCGCAATCCGCCGATGCAGAATCCTTCCACCAGCCAGCGGTCAATCCAGTCGCAAACCGCCGCGATGAAATCATGCGCGCGAATGAACGTGGCTTCGTAAAGTTCGTCGAAATAAAATTTGTTCTTCATCGCCGTCGCCAGGCCGCCAAGTTTGGCGGGCAGCGGATCGTTGGCGGCATTTTTGTAAAGCGCGAAGGCCAGAAAGATTCCAGCCAGTCCAACGCCGATGCCGATCAACATCGGAACCGGCGTTTTCAAAGGTTCGGTCAATTGCTGCATGACGGAAAGCGTTTCGTGGCCGGCGACAAATCGGGAACCATAATTGTTCGCAATACCGATGAATCCGCCAATGGCCGCAAACACCGCCAGCACCACGAGCGGCAGAGTGATTATCAGCGATGATTCGTGAGCGTGGGAGGCATGGTCGGATTTTTCCTTGCCGAAGAAAACCACGAAGAACAAGCGAAACGTGTAAAACGCGGTCAACCCGGCGACAAATATCGCAACAGTCAAAAGCAAATAGCTCTTTTGTTCCAACGCCTGCGCGAAAATAGAATCTTTTGAATAGAAACCGCTGAATGGTGGAATGCCGCTCAAGGCCAGCGAGCCGACGAGAAACGTCCAAAAGGTGACGGGCATTTTTTTGCGGAGATTGCCCATCTTCCAAATGTCCTGCTCGTGATGCACCGCGAGGATGATTGAACCGGCGCCGAGGAACAGCAGCGCCTTGAAAAACGCGTGCGTGGTCAGATGAAACATCGCCGCCGTCGGGCCGTTCAAACCGACGGCCATCACCATGTAGCCGAGTTGCGAAAGCGTCGAGTAGGCGATGATGCGTTTGATGTCGTTTTGCTGGACGGCAATCAACGCGGCCAGCAACGAAGTAAATCCGCCGATGTAAGCAATGACGTGGAGCGCGTCAACATTGTATAAAAACAATGTTCGGCAAAGCATGTAAACACCGGCGGCAACCATCGTCGCGGCGTGGATCAAAGCGGACACGGGCGTCGGGCCTTCCATCGCGTCGGGCAACCAGACGTGCAGCGGGAATTGGGCGGACTTGCCCATCGCACCGCAGAAAACCAGCAGGCCGGCGAGCGTTGCGCCGACACCGAGTGCAGCGGGATTTGCGATGATTGAATTTTGCAACGCGGAAAAATTCAACGATCCCAGAATTCCCCACACCATCAGAATGCCGAACAAAAACCCGAAGTCGCCAAGGCGGTTGACGATGAACGCTTTTTTCGCGGCGTCGCCGGCGCTGGGTTTTTCAAACCAGAAACCGATGAGCAGGTAACTGGAAATACCGACCAGTTCCCACGCGATGAACATCATCAGGAAATTGTTCGCCAGCACGATGCCGAGCATCGAGAACGTGAACAGGCTCAAGAATGCGAAGAAACGCGCCTTGCCCGGGTCTTCGTCCATGTAAGCATAAGAATAGATGTGAATCAAACCGCCGACGCCGGTGACGACAAACAACATCATCATGCTCAAGGCATCAAGCTTGAGGCCGAAGTCCACGTTCAGGCCGCCGATGGTGAGCCAGTTGATGGTGGTTTCGCCGCTGAAATGGATTCCGTTGGCATTGACGAACATCGCCGACATCACGAAGCCCGCGACGACCACACCGATGGAGATGAGGCAGCTGACGGTTTTGCTCCGCAAGGTGAAAAGCGTGATCACCGCCGCTGACAGCAGCGGCAGGAACAAAATCAGCCAGGGTAAATTTTCGTATTTCATCTGAATTCAATCTCACCGCAGAGACGCGGAGACGCAGAGTCTTGGAAATGATTTACAATGCGTTTGATGCCTTGCTTGAGCATCGCAACGTTGAAATTGATGAGCAAACCGAGCGTCATGCCGGACAATTTCAAATAAGTCAGCAGTTGCGCTTCGTGAATCGGCAGCAAGCCTTCGACGGCTTTCAGCTCAACGATAACTTTTTGTTCGATGATCAAATCCAAACGATAACCGCAGTCAAGATTCACACCTTTGTAATGCACCGACAGCGGCTTCTGCCGTTCAAATTTAACTCCAGTCAGTGACAATTCGTGGCAAAGGCATTCTTCATAAGCCGACTCCAAAAGTCCCGGCCCAAGTGCGCGGTGAATCTCAATGCAAGCGCCGATAACACGCTCCGTGAGCTTGTTAAAACTCTGCGTCTCTGCGTCTCTGCGGTTGATGGTTCCGTTTTGCATCAAAGTTTCATGCTCGTCAAATCTTCGACGTGCGCGGACTGGCGTTTGCGGAACAGCGCCACGATAAGCGCGAGGCCGACCGCCACTTCCGCCGCCGCCACGGTGATGATGAAGAACACCAGCACCTGGCCGTCGAGCTTGTCGTTGAACCGCGAAAAGGAGACGAGCGCGAGGTTCGCCGCGTTGAGCATCAGCTCCAGCGACATGTAAATCACCAGCAGGTTGCGCCGCAGGATCACGCCGAGCAGACCCAGGCAAAACAGGATCATGCTCACGGCCAGATAATGTTGGAGTCCGACGTGCATAAATTCTTAACCTGCGTATTTTTCCCAACGCTTCATTTTTTTACTGGCATCTTCAATTTCTTCTTCGTTTTGAGTTTGTCTTCCATCTAGCAAACTCATGTGCGCCGCAAAAAAATCATTTAGCTCTGAATCCGGAATTCCATTTGATCTTGCTCGCGTCCACCAACCAAAGACAACAGCGCGTTTGCCTTCTTCTGGCTCGAATTTAATCATGCCAAGCGACTGACCGCCAAGCGTTGCGTAGCCAGCAGACTTGAGTAATTCCCTCGTTTTCAAAGGTAATCCTCCACGCAAGATTTCTGCGTGAGCTTCACGATGCTGCTCTGAATCGTTTGACATTCCAGTCACGAAGTTCAGGCCGCAAATTCGGCAAAGTTGTAATTCACCAGACATTTATTCCAATTTTTTCTTGCTCAACAGGATCACGCCGATCATCGCCACGAGCAGCAGCACGGAGACGATTTCAAACGGCAGCGCGTATTTTGTGAACAGCAGTTCGCCCAGCGCGTGCGTGCCGCCCTCAAGCTGCGGAATGGCCACGCCGGGCTTGACCGATTTCAACGCCTTGAAAAATATGGTGATGATGCCGCCGACGGAAACCAGCCCGGCGACAAGGCCGAATAATTTTATCTTGCGGCGCTGCTCTTCCTTCAAATCCAGCAGCATGATGACGAAGAGGAACAGCACCATGACCGCGCCGGCATAGACGATAATCTGCACCGCCGCGAGAAAGAAGGCGTTCAGCAGCACGAACAAGCCGGCCATTGAAATGATCGTCAGCACGAGAAACATCGCGCTGGTGACGGGATTGCGGCTGAACGGATTCGCGATGACGAGGATGCCGCACAACAGCGTGAGCGCCGCGAAGACGTAAAACAAAACGTCCGTCACCGCGCCGCCGCTGATCAAATTGTTGATTTGGTCCATTGCTGATTAGACTTTCACCGGGAAATTTTCCTGTTCCTTCGCCTCTTCCAGCTTGTGCTTCCATTTCTGGATGCCGCCGACTTCGCCGCCGAGCGACAGAAGTTTTTCCTTATCGTAAATCATCTCCTCGCGGTTCGTGCCGACGAGCGAATAATCCTGCTGCAGAAAAATCGCCTCTTCGGGACAGACTTCCTGGCACAGTCCGCAGTAAATGCAGCGGAGCATGTTGATTTCGAATTCCCGCGGCATTTTTTCCGCGTTCGGACGGTCGGCCGGCTGGCCGTTCGGGCCGGGCGGCGTGATGCGGATGGCTTTCGGCGGGCAGATAAATTCGCAGAGCTGACAGGAAACGCATTTTGTCTTGTCGTCCTGATCTTTTACCAGATACGGCGCGCCGCGATAACCGGCCGGCAGCGTCCATTTCTGTTCGGGATATTCCATCGTCACGACCTTGCCCTTGATGAGCGTGGAATAGGCGTGCTTGAGCGTGACTTTCGATCCGCCGATGATCGCCGGCAGATAAAGTTTTTCCCAAAATGTAAGTTCTTTGCGGTTGACGATAACGGCCATATCAACTCCTCATCCACAGCCAGAGGGCCGTGATTAAAATGTTCACCAATGCCAGCGGCAAAAAGCGCCGCCAGCCCAAATCCATCAACTGGTCGTAACGGAAACGCGGGAACATCCAGCGCACCCAGATGAACACGACCATGAAGAAAAGCATCTTCGCCAGGAAAACCAGAATGTGCGCGATGCCCATGCCGAGCGAATTCGCCGGATGATCCAGGCCCCAGAACGGCAGCGTCCAGCCGCCGAAAAACAGCGTCACCATCATCGCCGAGGACGAAACCATGTTCGAATATTCCGCGAGGAAAAACAGCGCGAATTTCATCGAACTGTATTCCGTGTGATAGCCGCCGACGAGTTCGGTTTCCGCCTCCGGCAAATCGAACGGCGTGCGGTTCGTTTCCGCAAACGAGGCGACCATGAAAATGATGAACGACAGCGGCGCATACATCACCAGCCAGCCGTTCGCCGCCTGCCAGGAAATGATCTGGTTCAAATTTAACGCACCGACGATGAGCAGCACCGGGATGACCGACATGCCCATGGAAATTTCATACGAAATCATCTGCGCGCTCGAACGGATGCCGCCGAACATCGGATACTTCGAGTTCGCCGCGTAGCCCGCCAGCACGATGCCATACACGCCCATCGAAACGATGCCGAACGTGTAGAGAATGCCGACGTTCAAATCCGCGATGACCATTTTTTGATCGCCGATCTGCGAGCCGAACGGAATCACCGCCACGGTCAGCATCGCCGGAATCACGGAAACCGCCGGCGCCAGAAAGAAATAAATTTTCTTCACGCCGGCCGGGGTAAAGTCCTCCTTGAACATGAACTTCAAGCCGTCCGCCAGCGGCTGAAAAATTCCCAGCCGCGTCAAAAATTGTCCGCCGGGGATAAATTTCACGAACGGCGGGGCCGCGCGGTTCGGCCCGACGCGGTCTTGAATCCACGCCGAAATTTTCCGCTCGGCCAGCACGGAATACGCCACCAAACCCTGCACCACGCCAACCACGATGGCGATCTTGACCAAACTGAAGATGATGAATTTCCAGTCCATGTTAGATTTGCACCGTCACGCCGGTGTCGCCAAGGCTCGCCCACGTCAATCCGTTGAACGCGGAAACTTCCTTCGCCATTTGGTTGAACAATCCTTCAATCGTCACAAAACCATTTTGACCGGTCACGTTGTGGACAAGGTCGTGCAAAAACTCCCATTCGGCCCGCGCGTCGCCGGGCGCTTCGACGGCCTTCATGAATTTCTGGACGCGGCCCTTGCCGTTCGTGAACGTGCCGCGTTTTTCCGCGTGCGCCGCGCCGGGCAAAACATAGTGCGCCAGCTTCGTGGTCTCGCTCGGCAAAATGTCGCTGACAATCAGCGTGTCCAGCTTCGCGAGCAAATCCGCCGTGAGGCCGTGTTCGTCCACGACTTCGCTGATGGTTTCGCGCTCGCGCAACTTTTCGTTGCTGACCGCGCGTTTGACGATGTTTTCGCCAAAGACAATTAGCGTCTTAATTTTGCCCGCCGCGATGCCGTCAGCAATCTTCGCGAGATTGATGCCGACTTCGGTGAAGCAAATTCCCGTAAGCCGCGCGCCGTTCGTGTTCGGATTTTTGTCCGCGCTGACGAGCAATTTGTCGGCCTGACCGGTGCGCGGAATTGAATCGCTGATCGCGCCGAGCTTCGCCTTCAATTTGGAGATCAGCCAAAGCTCCTCGTTCGTCTGCCGTGCCGAGGCAATGATCGCCACGGAACCGGCCGGAGCTTTTTTCAACTTGTCGGAAATTTCGTTGAGCGCCGCCGTCCAGGTGGATTTTTGTCCGCGCACCAAAACATCCTTCAAACGATCCGCGCGCCCAATCCACTTGTAATTCAAACGCCCCGCATCGCACATCCACGAAGCGTTGACTGCGTCATTGTCGCGCGGCGTGTAGCGGTAAATCTTTTCTTCACGCGAGCCGATGAGGATGTTGCAGCCCGTCGCGCAGCTCGTGCAAATACTCTTGGTTTCCTTGAGAAACCATGCGCGCATCTGGAAACGAAAATCTTTCGTCGTCAACGCGCCGACCGGGCAAATGTCCACGGTGTTCAACGTATAATTATTGTCGAACGGCATTCCCGGAAACGTCGCGATGGTGTTGTAGCTGCCGCGATTGACGATGCCAAGCGCGTCGTCGCCCGCGATGTCGCGCGTGAAACGAATGCAGCGCGTGCAAAGGATGCAGCGTTCCGCGTCAAACATGATGCGCGGCCCAAGGTCAACGGCTTTGGGCTTGTGAACTTTCGCCTCGACGAAACGGCTCGCGCTCTGGCCGTAGTCCACCGAGTATTCCTGCAATTTGCATTCACCGGCCTGATCGCAAATCGGGCAATCCAGTGGATGATTGATAAGCAGCGATTCGAGAACGCCTTCGCGCATCTGTTTCACACCGGGCGTCTGCGTGTAAATTTCCATGCCCGGTGAAACCGGCGTCGCGCAGGAAATGGCGGGGCGCGGCATTTTGTTAATTTTTTGCGTCCCGTCAGGATTAAAAATCGGCTTGCGATCCGGGCCGAGCGCGGGCATGCCGTATTCCACGAGGCACATGCGGCAGTTGCCGACGACCGGCAATTTCGGATGCCAGCAATAATGCGGCACTTCCTGTTTCGCCATTTCGCACGCCTGAATCATCGTGGTCGGAACCAGCTTGCCAGTCAACGGATCCGGCATCGTCTTGGGCACTTCGATTTCGCGACCGTCCACCTTCACCTTGATCGTTTCGACCGGTGGCGCGGACTTGATTTCAGTTGTGGCGGCGGTTGACATTTTATTTCAAGCGACCTTTCCAGCCGTCAGGCCGGCGGCTGGAATGATATACGGCGACAATTTGAATGCGATCCGGCAGTTCGCGATACAGCAGCCGGTAAGGAAACGGATAAACACGGCAGCCGCGAACGGGCGCTTCAAAGACAGGCCACCATTCAGGATTCCGGCGAATGTTTTCGCCCGCTTCCCGAACGGCATCCAAAAAATGTCTTCCAACACCCGGCTGTCTTTCGTCATAAAAATTTGCTGCTTCGGCCAGTTCCAACTCCGCAATGGAGAGATACGTCAGCCGTTTCATTTCACTTTCCGATACGCGTCGTTCAACACATAAGACGCATCGCGTTCCGTCATCTGTCCGGCGTCAAAAGCCCGGCAGCGGTCAAGCGCCTCGCGTTTCCAGGCCGCCTCGATTTCCGGCGAACCTTCTGCCGGCTCAATGCTCAAAAGCAATTTTTCCGCGAGCGTTGCACGCTCTTTCGTCGGCAATGAAAGCGCTTCGATAAAAATTGTTTCCGTAGCAGCACTCATTTGAAATCAGTGATGTGCTCCGGCCAATTGTTTTTGTTCTACCGGCGCGAGCAATTCCTTCGCGCGACGATCTTCATCCGCTTTGCCTTTGGCGACAAATTCATCCTTGAACTTCGCGACGAAACTTTGCACCGGCCACGAACAGGCTTCACCGAACGCACAGATCGTGCGGCCACCGGGAATGTTGTCGGCGATTTTTACGAGATAATCCGCGTCGCTTGCGCGGCCTTCGCCGTGCGTCAAACGATGCAGCGCCTTGCTCATCCAGAGCGAACCTTCACGGCAGGGCGTGCATTGGCCGCAGCTTTCGTGCGCGTAAAATTCGGAAATGTTCGCGAGCGCTTTGACGATGTCGGTCGAATCGTCCATCACGATGATCGCGCTGGAACCGCTCATCGAACCGGCGGCGGACAGCGAATCAAAATCGTAAGGCAAATCCAGCACGTCGGTCTCGACCAAAATTTCTTTGCCCTCGGCGTCCTTTTTCTTGAGCTTGAATTTTTCGCCGGCCTTGAAAACTTTCGCCGAGGAACCGCCGGGAATGATGGCTTTCAATTTGCGTCCGTCCCGCAAACCGCCGCCGAATTTTGGATCGTTGATGAGTTCGCCAATCGTCGCCTTGCCGACTTCGATTTCGTAGTAGCCCGGCTTTTTGACGTGGCCGCTCAAGCTGACGATGCGCGTGCCTGTGTTGTTCGGCGTGCCGAGCTTGGCAAATTCCGCCGCGCCCATTTCCACGATGTGCTTCACGTTGCAAAGCGTCTCGACGTTGTTGACGATGGTCGGACACATCCACAAACCGAGAATCGCCGGAAAATACGGCGGCTTGATGCGCGGATAAGGACGTTTGCCTTCAAGTGATTCGATCAAGCCCGTTTCCTCGCCGCAAATGTAAGCGCCCGCGCCGCGATGAACGTGCATTTCCAAGTCGTAGCCGCTGCCAAGAATATTTTTGCCAAGAACACCTTTCGCGCGCGCTTCCTTGAGCGCCTCGTTCAAAATTTTGGCGCCGTCCACCATTTCGCCGCGAATGTAAATGTAGGCGAGATGCACGTCGTTGGCGAAGCAGGAAATCACCATGCCTTCGATCAACTGGTGCGGATCTTTATACATGATCTGCCGGTCTTTGAACGTGCCCGGCTCGGATTCGTCGGCGTTGCAGATGAGATAAATCGGCTTGCCGCTCTTGCGGTCAACGAAACTCCACTTCAAGCCGCAAGAAAATCCTGCGCCGCCGCGCCCGCGCAAACCGGAAGTTTTCACCGCGTCGCGGATCTGTTCCTGCGGCGACTGTTTTTTGCCGTCCGCCAAATCCTTCGGCTGCATCGCGAGCGCCTTCTTCAGCGTGTCGTAGCCGCCGTGACGCAAATAGCATTCGATGTCGGGCGTGTAACCCGGTTCATCGGCATGCTTCAAAATCAATTTGTATTCTTGCGCCATATCAGCGATTGACTCTTAATAAATTTTCTCTAGCTTACTGCGTCCCATCATTGCCCGATGGTGTAACGGTAGCACAACAGACTCTGAATCTGTTTGTCATGGTTCAAATCCATGTCGGGCAACCATTTCATTATTTCGCCTTCAGTTTCTTCTGTGCTTTCAACACCCGCTCAATGTGCGGAATATGAGCAAGGTCTTTATCACGCAAAACTGTTTTTTTACTTTTCAAAATCCGCGCCAGCGGCAGAATCTTCACCCTAAGATTTTCCATCTTCACGCTCAACGCATGTCGGTATTCGGCGGCGAAACTTTTCAATCCCGTCACCGCAAACAAAAAATTCACCACTTTGCCGTCCGCCAAAACATACAACGTCGGCGACATCGCCGTGCCGCCCTGCGAACGAATGATGTTCCACAGCCGCATATACTGCCGCGAGGGCAAATCCATCCAAATGTCCGTGTCCAGCGTGTTGATCATGACGCCTTGATAAACCGCCGCCGTCATGCCAACGATTTGAAACCGCATTTTTTCCTGTCCCAATGACTGTATAAGCCGAGCGAGCGGAGATGATTGTCGTGCATCTCGATCCGCTCTTCCGGCGTGGCGGCCAGCCCTTGCGCGAGCAAGACTTTTTCCTTGAGCGTCACGCCGCGCAACTTCTTCAGTTTGCGATAAACGTCTGGCCAGTCCTTGAATCTTGTTTTCATTTTTTGCTCGCGGCGGCATGGTATCAAATCATTTGCAACCAGAGCAAATCTCATCCGCCTTTTGGTGGCTGACGCCTTCGTAAAAATCATCGTTCACCATCATCACCGGCGCGGTGCCGCAACTGGCGAGACATTCGACAAATTCCACGGTGAACTTGCCGTCCTTCGACGTCTGCGGGCCGTGCTTGTGCGCGTCCAGGCCGAATTTCTGGCAAAGGTGTTCGCGCAATTCATACGCGCCGCCCAGCGCGCAACTCAACGTGCGGCAGACCTTGAACTGATGCCTGCCCATCGGCTCCTGCCGCAGCATCGGGTAAAACGTCAAAATTTCCTGAATGTTGATCGGCTGCAGCTCCAGCTTTTTCGCCGTCCACAAAACCGCCTCGGATGAAATCCAGCCAAATTTATCTTGGATCGCGTGCAGCACCATCAGCGACGCGGCGCGCTTGACGGGATAATGCGTGATCAACTCGTCAACTTCGGCTTCCAGTTCTTTGGTTGCTTGAAAACTCATTTTAGTTTTACAACAAAGGAACAAAGCAACGAAGCAAAGCCATTTCAAATGAACTTTGTTCCTTCGTTTCTTTGTTGTTCAAAATTTTCATCGGTCGCTTTCCCCCATCACAAAATCCAGCGAACCCAGAATCACGGGCACGTCGCTGATCATCGCGCCCGGCATCAGGTCGCCGAGGATGCTCAAATTGATGAACGAGGGCGCGCGGATTTTCAGGCGATACGGCACGCCGCCGCCCTTGCTGTTGATGTAAAAACCTAGTTCGCCTTTCGGGTTTTCGTGGCCGAAATAAACTTCGCCGGGCGGACAGTTCACGCCTTCCGTCACGAGCATGAACTGATGGATCAACTCTTCCATGCTCGACATCACTTTCTGCTTCGACGGCAGGGTGATTTTTCCGTCTTCCACGCTGACCGGTTCGTGCGATTTGTTTTCTGCGCCGCCGGGAATTTTGTCGCAACACTGCTCCAAAATTCTCATGCTCTGGCGCATTTCTTCCATGCGAACCAAATAGCGGTCATAGCAATCGCCAACAGAACCAAGGGCAACATCAAAATCTAAATCTTTGTAGCACAGATACGGCTGATCCTTGCGCAAATCCCAGTTCACGCCGCTGCCGCGCAAATTCGGGCCGCTCAAGCCGTAATCAATCGCCATCTCTTTCGAGACGACGCCGAGATCGCGCAGACGATCCACCCAGATGCGGTTGCGCGTGAGCAGCGTGTGGGCTTCCTTGAGCGCCACGTCAAATTCTTTCAGGAACTGGCGGATCATGTCGCACCAGTTCGGCGGCACGTCGCGCATCAAGCCGCCGATGCGCGTGTAGCTCGTGGTCAAACGCGCGCCGCTTGCAGCTTCGGCAAGATTGTAAATTTTTTCGCGTTCGGTGAACGTGAGCAGAAAAACCGTGACGGCGCCCGTGTCCATCGCGAAGGCGCCGAGACCGAGCAAATGCGAGGAGATGCGCGCAAGTTCCGTGCACATGACGCGGATGTATTGGCAGCGCGGCGGCAATTTGTCGTGAATGCCGAGAAGTTTTTCCACCGCGAGCGCGTAGGCGACATTGTTCGCCAGTGGCGAAAGATAATCCAGCCGGTCCGTGTAAGGGATGAACTGGGTGTAGGTCATGTTTTCGGCGATTTTTTCATCGCCGCGATGCAGATAACCGACATCAGGATCGGCCTTGGTGATGGTTTCACCGTCCAGTTCCAGCACGATGCGCAACACGCCGTGCGTGGCCGGATGCGATGGCCCCATGTTCAACACCATCTTCTCGCCGTGTGCGTCCGATAATTCCTCAACCGCTGCAGCCGAGCGGGCGGCGGCATCACGGATCTCAATGTCTTGAACTTCGGGCATGAAAATTATTTTTTGGCGATTCGTTGGTCGCTCACTCCGGGTTCGGCATCTTCTGGTGTGCGCACGCGCGGTTCACGGGCGATCGCATCACCACTGATGGGCAAGGTCACGAACGGCCCGCCTTCCAGCGGTGTTACTTTGGTAAAGGCAATTCCCGGCAAATCCGTCGGCTTGCCGGCGAGCGGAAAATCTTTCCGCAATGGAAAATATGGATAGCCTTCCCACATCAAAATCCGGCGCAAATCACCGTGGCCGGCGAAACGGATGCCCATCATGTCGTAAATTTCGCGCTCGTGCCAGTTGGCCGTGCGCCAGACCGGCAACACGCTCGGCAGTTCGGATTTTTCCTCGCTTACATCGGTTTTCAGGCGGATTTCTTCGCCGCCAACGACAGCGCGCAGGTGATAAACGACCGTCCAGCGCGGGTCTTCACCGTAATTATCAACGCTGGAAATATCCACGAGATAATTAAAGCCGATGCTTTTGGCGAATTGGCAAATGTCAAAAATCTTTTCCGCGTCGGCGATGTTCAGGGAAATTTCACCGCGAAATTCCGCCGGCCCGGCGACAATGTCACCGAACCTGGCCTTGATTTTATTGGCGGATTCGAGGGCGGACACAAATTATTTTTCCTGAAGATCCAACAGTTTCGCCGCGACGGTCTTCTGCAAAACGGGCTGCTTGCCGATTTTATTTTGAATTTTTATCAGAGCATCCAGCACGGCTTCGGGCCGGGGCGGGCAGCCGCTGATATAAACATCCACCGGCACAATATTGTCCACGCCCTGCAACACGGCGTAGCTGCGATACATGCCGCCGGTCGAGGCGCACGCGCCCATCGCAATGCACCACTTCGGTTCGGGCATCTGATCCCAAATGCGCTTGAGAAAACCGGCGGATTTGTAGGTGACGGTGCCGGCGACAATCATGCAATCCGCCTGGCGCGGGGAAAAACGCATGACCTCCGAACCAAACCGGGAAATGTCGAAACGGCTTGCGCCCACGGCCATCAGCTCAATCGCGCAGCACGCGAGGCCCATCGGCATGGGCCAGACGGAATTTTTGCGGAACCAGGCGAGCGCGGCGTCCACGGTCGTAAGCACGACATCGCCTTCAATCTTTGAATTGTAACCGTATTCGGTTTGCGCCTGCATTTGTTAAAAATAAAATGCGCCTGAAAATAGACGCAGCTTCAGCGTAGCCGCAGGTGAAAAACGCGGCAAGTTCAAATTTGTGATTTTTTTCACAAGCGCATGACGGGGCGGCGTCCGATCAGGATGAAAACTCAAAAAATAAACGGTTTTTAACTTGAATGTAAACACGGCGGGTCAGGTTTTATGTTATCAACTTGGGCTTGTGACATGTCCTGAATTGGTTAGATTTGAAAAACGCGGTTGACGCAAACCATGAAAACATTCGCCGAATTAAATTTTCCGGGCCGGCTGATCGCCGTCGAGGGTCTCGACGGTTCGGGCAAATCCACGCAGATTTACCTGCTCAAACGCTGGCTGGAGGCCGAGGGCATCAAGGTTTATTTCAGCGAGTGGAATTCTTCCGAACTCGTGAAATCCGCCACGAGCAAAGGCAAGAAACGCGAACTGCTCACACCGACGACGTTCAGCCTGATTCACGCCACGGATTTTGCCGACCGCTACGAACGGCATCTCGTGCCGCTCCTGCGCGCCGGCTATGTCGTCTTGTGCGATCGCTATGTTTTCACGGCGTTTGCGCGCGATGTGACGCGCGGCTGTCCGCCGGAATGGGTGCGCGGCAATTACAGTTTCGCCGCCGCGCCGGATTTGACGATGTTTTTCAAGGCGGATTTGGAGGTGTCGCTGAACCGGATTCTGGAGGGCCGTCCAAAGCTGAAATTCTTTGAAGCCGGCATGGATTTGCGGCTTTCAACTGATCCTTATGAAAGTTTCAAACTTTTCCAGGGCCGCATTTTGGAACAATACATGGCCATGAGCGAGGAGTTCCATTTCGTCACGATGGACGCCAATCAAAATGTCGAAAAGCAGCAGGTGCTCGTCCGCAAGCTGGTGGGCGAGCGGATTGATTTGAAAAAATTCAAGCGCCGCAGTCCGCTGCCATTGCCGCCGGCATTGCACGCCAACCGCGAGGAGAAAGACGAACTGGAGGACAAGGCCGCATGAAAAAACCGCATAGTTTTTACGGGCATGGCATTCCGCGCATCCAGGCCGAGGACCTCGGCGGCAAGCTGATCGTCGTGGAAGGGGCGGATGGTTCCGGCCGTTCCACCCAGATTGCCGAACTGGTGGACTGGCTGGAGACGAGCGGCCGGCCGACCGTGCAGGTCGGTTTGAAGCGCTCCACGCTGGTCAGCGAGGAACTCGAAAAGGCGCAGGATGGAAATGTTTTAAGCCGGACAACCTTGAGCTTGTTTTACGCCACGGATTTTGCGGATCAACTGGGAAACATCATCATTCCCGCACTCAAGGCCGGTTTCATCGTGCTGGCCGACCGTTACATTTACACATTGATGGCGCGTGATTTGGTGCGCGGCATGGATGAGCAATGGCTGAAAAACCTTTACGGCATCGCCTTGGTGCCGGACGCCGTGTTTTACCTTTCCGTGGAACCGGAGGAACTCGTCCAGCGCAATCTCGCAAAAAACGCCACGCTGGATTATTGGGAGAGCGGCATGGATCTGGGGCTTTCGCGCGATGTGTTCGACAGCTTCCTGAAGTATCAGGCCGCGATGGGCGAATCCTTCCGCCAGCTCCAGAAAACCTACAAGTTTGAGATCATTGACGCGAACCGGCCGGTGAACGCGGTGAACAAGGAATTACGGAAAAAAATCGGCGCGCTGCTGGAAGCAAAATAAGCGGCGGCTTTCAGGGATGATAAAAAACTGCAACCGCCGCCCGCCGCCGTTTCCATCAAACCGCTCTAATCCGGCTTTTTCAGCGCGGCGGGCGAATTGGTGACGTTCTGCTGCGCGCGCTTCGCCGCGTGTTGGCGGATCATTTCGTCCAGTTCCTTTTGCTGCGGCGGATCCAATAGCGCGTGAATTTTTTCCCGCACGTTGTGGCGTTCATCTTGAAACGCCTGGCGCACGTTTTCCTGGCTGCCCGCGATAAGTTTTTCGATGTCCGCCCGCTGCTTCACCGACAAGTGAAGATTCGTCTGCAAGATGTCCACAAACCGCCTGCTTACAATTTCCGGGAGAACCGTTTTCGACGCGTTGATCCTGGCATTGCCGGCGGAATTTGCCTTCGCCGGCGGCGCGGAAGAAAAATTGATGGAAGAATGAAATTTGAAAGCCGAACGGCCGGCGTAGTTGACCAGCAACCCGCCCGCCACCAGGCCGGCGCCAAAAATCAGCGCGGTCGCCAGAATGACTTTCCAGACGTTCACGGTGTCATGCTGGCGGCATCATTCCAGTCGCTTGAATCCACGGACGCCAGCAACGTGTTTTCAAAGCTTTGCGAAAGGTCGGCGGGGGTTGCGGCGTTCGTCACCGGCGAATAAAACACCCAGGCGCCGCACAAAATCGTCAACGCCAGGCACGGCAGCGTCGCGCGCCAAAGCCCGCGCACCCAAAAGTCCGCCGCCCGCGCGGCCTTGCCCGTTCGAATCAATGCCGTTACGCGCTTTTCAAACGCATACGGCACCCGCTCATCCGCCGGTTGCAGCCGGGCGGCGGCGGTCAGTTTATTTTGCAGTTCAGCGAGATTCATACGCTTGTTTCTTCTGACGCGCAAAAATTGCGCGCGGTTACAAATACTTGTCCCGGGTCATTCGCGCGAGTATTTTCCGCATTTCGCCCCGCGCGCGGAACGCCCGCACTTTCACCAACGGCACCGACCAGCCGGTGATTTCCGCGATTTCCTTGACGGAACGATCTTCAATTTCCAGCATTTGGATGATCAGCCTGGCCGGCGGTGAAAGCTTCTCCAAGACCCTTTGAATCAATAATTTGGCCGCGTCCGAATCTTCGGCGGCGGTGCCGGGATCGGCGACAAACCGCTCCAGCCAGTCCGCTTCCGGCTCGGAGATTTCGCTGAAGGAGGATTCCCGGTTGCGTTGGTGGCCGCGCAGAAAATCATAGCAGGTCCGCACCGTCATGCGCATCAGCCAGTGTTCAAAGGGGGCCTCGCCGCGAAAAGTCTTCAACTTGTCAAATGCCTTGAGCCAGACTTCCTGGGTAATGTCCTCAATCTCGCTTTCGCGCCGGGCGTAACGCCGGGCCGTGGCAAACACCCGGGGGGAATACCGGGCCACCAGCGGCTCGAAACTGGCGCTGTCACCCGCCAGCACAGCGGCTATCAGTTCAGCTTCGGACCGTTCCATGCGGCAAAATTCCCGCGCCTCACAGGCGCGTCACACACAACAAGGTTTCAAACTCACGGGAGAATTCGGCGATGGTTTCCGCCGCCTTGTGCGGCTGGTCCAGGAGCAGCCGCAACCGCTCCTCCGCCGATTCCGGGCGCAGACGCATCAGTTCGGCGGCGGCCACGATGTTCGCCAGCCGCCCGTTCACGTCGTGGCGCATGTCCCGAAGTTTTTGATGCAACGCCAGGATTTGCTCGACGCTCAACGTCACCGGCCCGCTGGGTTTGTAACTGGCAGACATGCTCAAATCATCGCGGAAGCCCGCGCGAAAGCAAGCGGCTATTCAATTCAAGCGTAAAATTGCCCCAGTTCCCGCAGCGACGAATAATCCTTCGCCCGCTCCGCCGACGCGCGGCCGATGATGACGTGGTCAATCACCTCGATCTTCAACAGTTGCCCCGCGCGGATCAGATCCCGCGTCACCTTGATGTCCGCATCGCTGGGCGACGGGTCGCCGCTCGGATGATTGTGAACCAGCACGATGGCCGCCGCGTTCGCGGTGATGGCGGCGCGAAAGACCTCGCGCGGATGCACCAGAATCGTGTCCAGCGTGCCTTCCGAAATCTCATCCACGCGAATCAATTTTTTCCGCGTGTTCAACAACAGCACCTGAAAAGACTCCACATTTTTCAACCGGTTCGATTCGCGCATGAAACCCACCACCGTTTTGGGATTGTCCAGCACCGGCGACTCCTCGCGCCGTTCCTGCTCCATCCGCCGCGCCAGCGCGAACGCCGCCACCAGCGTCGCCGCCTTGTCGCGCCCGATGCCGGGAATTTTCCGCACTTCATCCACCGACGCCAGCGCCAGCGCGTTCAACGAACCGAATTTCTGCAAAAGATTTTGCCCCACCTGCACCACGTTGACGCCTTTCAACCCGGTGCGGAGCAAAATGGCGATCAGTTCCGCGTGCGTCAGCGCGTCCGGCCCGCGCGCCACCAGCCGCTCCCGCGGCCGCTCGCTCGCCGGCTGGTCTTTGAGGCGCAGAGATTCGTTCATGGGAAATGGTTTAACCGCGAACAATGCGAAATACACGAACAATTTTAATGCCCGTCGTTTTCAACGCCTTAGTGGTGTGGTTCAGCTAAGACTGGACAAGCATTGTTGCAGTTTTTACGTTTTCAAAATTCCTTCACCCGACAAATCCGTGTTTCATCCGTGCCCATCCGTGGCTAACCTTTTCGCCACATGAAATCCGCGCCTGACAAAGTTGATGCACTCACGCCATCGCAGCGGCAGGCCGTCGCCGCGCGCGGCAACGTCCTCGTCATGGCCGGCGCGGGCACGGGCAAGACCAAGACGCTCGTCGCCCGCTGCCTCGACTGCCTCGCCCGCGAACGCGCGTCGCTCGATGAATTGCTCATCGTCACCTTCACCGAAGCCGCCGCCGCCGAACTGCGTCAACGCCTCCGCCGCGAACTCGAAAAAAAATCCGCCGCTGAACCGGGCGACGAACATTGGTCGCGCCAGTTGGCAATCTTCGATCTCGCGCACATCGGCACGCTGCACAGCTTCTGCCTCAAGCTCATCCGCGAACATTTCTACGAACTCGGCCTCGACCCGCAGTTCGCCATTCTGGACGAAGGCGAAGCCCGCCAGCGCGCCAACGAAACGCTGGATGAACAATTTCAATCGCACTACGCTGGCGAAGATGAATTTTCGCTCGCCGCGCAAAATTTGATTCAAGTCCACGGCGGCGGGCGCGATGAAAACATCCGCAAGCTCGTCCTGCGGCTGCATCATTATTCACAGACGCGCCCCGCTGCCGCCGGCTGGCTCGTGGAACAAATTCAAAAATTCTCCGCCGATGAACCAAGTGAATGGCTGAATTGGTTGCTGCAAGCCATTGCCGATTGGCGCGACGAATGGCTGCCAGTTCTGGAAAATTTGAAAGGCGAAAATGAAAAGGCCGCTGAACTGGCCGGCATTTTACAATCGTTGCCAAAAGAGGTTTCGCGTGAAACGGCGGCGGAACTTTTGGAACGAATCGCCGCCGCCGACCTGACCGCCAGCTATCCCAAAGGCCGGGCCGGAAAACTGCGTCCGGCGTTGGGCGATATTTTTGAGGAAGCGGCTTTTCTCCGCTCGCTCGCAATCGTGAAAGATGCCAATGACCCGCTCGCGGAGGATTGGCGCTGGGTGCGCGGCCAGATGGCGACATTGCTGCGGCTCGCGCAGGAATTTGCGGAAAACTTTTCCCGCCGCAAACTCGCCGACGGCGTCTTGGATTTTCACGATCTTGAACAATTTGCGCTGAAACTGCTGTGGGACTTTACCGCCGGCCAGCCGACAAATGTTGCCGAAACCTGGCGCAAAAAACTCAAGTTCGTTTTCGTGGACGAATATCAGGACATCAACGCGGCGCAGGATAAAATCATCGCCGCGCTTTCCCGCGCCGACGCGGACGCCAACCGTTTTCTCGTCGGCGACGTGAAGCAGAGCATCTACCGGTTTCGTCTGGCTGATCCGAAAATTTTCCGCGACTACGCCCGCGACTGGCACGGCAAGGCGGGTGAAACGATTCCGCTTTCGGAAAATTTCCGCAGCCGCGAAGGGTTGCTGAATTTCGTGAACTCCGTCTGCGGCCTGATGATGCGCGAGGAAATTGGTGGCGTGGCTTACGATGAAGCGGCGACATTGAAATTTGGCGCGCCCGAATCTCGCGCCGGGCTGAGCGCGGCGAAAGATTCAGCGCCGCGCGTGGAATTATTTTTGCGCCGCAAGGCCGGGCGCAACGAAACGCCTGACGATGAAAACAGCGAGCTGGCCGATCTCGACGAGGCCCAGAAAGAAGCGCGGCTCGTCGCGCTCCGCCTGAAACAACTGGTCACGGAGCAGCGCGAGATTTACGACGACCACGCGAAAATTTTCCGCGCCGCCGAATGGCGCGACATCGCAATTCTGCTGCGTTCGCCGCGCGGCAAAGCGGAGATTTTCGCGCAGGAATTCGAGCGCGCTGGCATTCCGCTGGCGGTCGCGCGCGGCGGTTTTTACGAAAGCGCGGAAATCCTCGACCTCTTGAGCCTGCTGCAGTTGCTGGACAATCCGTTGCAGGATGTGCCGTGCATCGCGGTGTTGCGTTCGCCGCTCGTCGGCCTGTCGCTGGATGAACTGGCGGAAATCCGGCTGACCGCGAAGGAAAAACACTTTTGGACGGCGTTGAACGCAATTCAAAATGAACTGCGCGCGAAAGCGGCGAAATTTCTCGAACGGTTCGCGCGCTGGCGGAAAATGGCGAAACAGGTCTCGCTGTCGCAATGCCTCGAGGAAATTCTGGCGGAAACGCTTTACGCCGACTGGCTGCGGATGCAGCCGCGCGGCGCGCAACGCGCGGCGAACGTCGCCGGTTTTCTCAACCTGGCGCAGGCGTTCGACCAGTTTCAACGGCAGGGGCTTTTCCGCTTTTTGAAATTCATCGAAGCGGAGCAGGCGGCGGAAGTGGAGCCGGAAGTTTCCGCCGGCGGCACGGAAAACGCCGTGCAACTGATGAGCATTCACCAAAGCAAAGGACTGGAATTTCCCGTCGTCGTGCTGGCGGATCTGGCGAAGTCTTTCAATGAACAAGACCTGCGCGGTGAAATTATTTTTGACGAGGAGTTCGGGCTGTGCCCGAAGGTGAAACCGCCGTCGAGCGGGCGGCGTTATCCCAGCCTGCCGCACTGGCTGGCGCGACGCCGGCAGAAATGCGAACTGCGCGGCGAGGAACTGCGGCTGCTTTACGTCGCGCTGACGCGGGCGCGGGACAATTTGATTTTGACCGCCAGCATCACGGAAAAAAGTTGGGAAAATGCCTGGACACAACCGCAGCCGGTGACGGCGCAGGCCATTGTGAAAGCCGGAAGTTTTGCGGACTGGCTGGCGTTGTGGTTTGGGCAAAACGCAAACAGCGCCGGCGCGACCAGCGGAGAAACGGCTTTGCTACGCTGGTGTTTCAGCGACGACTCCGATCTCGAAAAAGAACCTTCCGAAAACAAGGCTGGCGCGACGCAGCTTGAAGCCGGCAGCCGGCAACCGGCAACCGGCAATGAGCCGGAAGCAACAATGGAACGGCTGCAAACCATGCTGGCCTGGAATTATCCGTTCGCGGCGGCGACGGAGCGGAAGGCCAAGTCGTCCGTGACCGCGCTGCGGCGCGAGGCGGCGGAACTGGACGACGAGGCGGAACCGGTTTTTCAAAAGTGGAAGGTGGAAGGCGGAAAACGCCGGATTGCACACGGCAAATTATCGGCAACGGAAATCGGCGCGGCGCATCACAAATTTCTTCAACATGCCGCCTTGGACAAAGTTGATGAACTCGCGCCGGAAGCGGACCGGCTGGCGCGGGAAAATTATTTGTCGGCCGCTGAACGCGCGGTGCTGGACTTGAAATCATTGGCGCAGTTTTGGGATTCGCCCCTCGGTAAAAAAATTTGCGCGAATGCAGAAAACGTCCGGCGCGAACTGCCGTTCACAGCCCGGTTCAGTCCGGCGGAACTGGCGGGAATCATCGGTGGCGAAATGGTGGCCGGACTGGAAAATGAATTCGTCGTCGTTCAGGGCGTGGCGGATTTGGTCGTGCTGCTGCCGGCGGAAATCTGGCTGGTGGATTTCAAGACGGATAATTTTGCCGCCGACAATTTGCTGGAAAAAATCAAGACTTACGCGCCGCAGTTGAAACTTTACGCAGCGGCGTTGGAAAAAATTTTCAACCGCAAGGTCACGCGCTGCGTGTTGCATTTTTTGACCGCGCAAAAAACGGTTGAAATTTGAAATCACGAAACATGCGAAAAATTTAGACACGGATGGCACGGATGCGAATTTCATCCGTGAAAATTCGTGTAATCCGTGTCAGTTTTCTTCCAGCGGCAATGCGTCGGCGGATTTTTCGGCGGCGGGTTCCGGCAGATTTGCCGGCGGATTTTCCTGCAACCGCACGAGCGCGGGGCGGATGAGCCGGCCTTGAAAGGTAATGCCCGGCGCAAGCGTCTCGGCAATTTCACCTTCGGCAGGCGGATTTTCCACGCCGTGGACGCGGTGACGTTCGGCGGCGAAAGGTTCTCCGACAACAGCCTCGAACAACGTCACCCCGACCCGGCGCGCGGCATCGCGGCAGGCATTCTGAAAATTGCCCACCTGCTCGGCAAGTTCCGGTTGGCTCGAACGGACGGCGGCGGTGTGCAGCGCAAACACATGATCCAGAATGCGGGCGACCACTTGCAGCCAGTCGCCTTCGGCCCGGCGCAGCTTGTCCACTTCGAGACGGAGCGCGCCCTTTTCGCCTTCGTTGATCCGCGCCTGAAATTCGTTGAAGTTCTGGATCTCCGCCGTCATGCGTTCCACGATTCCCTGGGCGGCGGCGGCGGTTTTATCCGCACCGGCCTGCGTGGATTCCTGCACGCGCACCCATTGCTCGGTGGCCGAAGAAATCTGCGCGGCATAGGCTTCCAGACCGTGCAGTTGCGCGGCGACGGTGGTGACGGCGTTGACTTCAATCAATTTCGCCGTGGCGCGATATTCCAAGATGAACGGCAGACAGCCAAAGACCGCGCCGAGCGCGACGCTGGCCGTGGCGATGAAAATTTCCGCCGATGAAATCGGATGTTTCGCTTTCCAAACGACGATGGCGGCGACGAGAATCAGAAGCACGTCGGCCAGCAGAAATGGCCATTTTGGAACTTCCCATTCGGATTTGCTCATGCGCCATTTTTGAAAAATTTGTCAGCGGGCGCAATGCCAGACTACGGGAACAAATTCGTCGTTGGAGTTCACGCTTTAGTGCGTCTGAACAAACGAATTTTTTCCCAGCGCAGAAAAGTGAAGAATGAAATTCCTATTGCAATTAAAGCAAATTGGCTTGGTTCAGGAGCTGGAACAATGTTATCCGTTCCGGCAAAAATGCCGCCGCCGCCATATTCCAATCCACTGCCCAACATTTCGAGGACTCCGTCATTATTCACAAATTCTGCCCAGCTAAAAACCGGGTCTGAATAAATTCCGGTGTAGTTTCCAAGTGAATCCCACGGATTGTAGCCAGTGTAAAATCCCAAATAAAACATTGAACCGTTAGCAAAGGTGTAACTACTCGCCGAAAGCAATTCGGTATAATTCTGCTCCAAAATTGGCTGCAAGCTAATCGAATCATTCGACGATACCAAAAAAGTGCGAACGCCTTCGTCAGCGAGCGAATTAAATTGATATGCGTTGGTTGTGCTGGTTGGTGACAGGAAAAAACCAGTGTAATCTCCGTTTGTCGGATTTTGTGTTACGGTAACGCCGTAGCCTGTGCCTTCGGTATAACCAAGCCAAGTGACACCATTAGGCACGATGTAGCCTTGTGAAAAGGCTTGAAAAACTGCCACCCAAAAAAAGGTGATGGCGACAAGCAAACCCGATTTTATTTTCATGTTATTCCTTTCACTGTTTTTAGCTTAATGATGAATGGTCGGCCAATTAGTCAATGAAAACAAGGTTAATTGATAATCGCTCCCGGCATTGTTGTTTGTCGAAAGATAGTGCATTTGCTGATTTATGGAATTGATTAGAGAGGTGTAATTTGGCCCCAAGCCAGCGGTAAAATTGTGCGATACCAAAATCAGTTGGTTGCTTACGAGAAGCATTTCGGGGTCGGAAGAATCTCCGCCACGAATAGCGACGTTCCAGTTTGTTGTCAGTCCAAATAAAGCATTTGTGGCGGGATTCCAATTAACGTAAGTAAATTGAGGCAACATCGGCTGGCTAAATAAACGCATATCCTGATTCATCCCAATTCCCTGGACAAAATGCGTAATACCAGTTGGCAAATAATTGGTAAAATTTGGCGGCAGTATTGGCAGGTATTCAACTGAAGGCGGTAAATCTGCATTCAAAATGCCAACAGTTGTGTCTTTTAAAATAATGTCATTGGCATCGGCTCCGATATTTGCCCGCTGTATAACGCTTCGCCAATAAATGACATTGTTTGTGTCAAGAAAAGCAACCAGCGCCCCCGGAGGCAAAGCCACATGATGCGCTTCCAAATAATGACGTGGAGAAACCATCGTTATCAAATACTGCCCTGCCACGCCGTTGCTGTATCCAACGCTCGTAGCGCTTAATCCTTGAACTCCTTTCAGCCAAAAATTTGTTGACCAAATGTAATTTGTCATGTGCGCTATGTTTGCCCCTGAATGCGTTTCATACGTCCAGTTGGCCAACGCGGTCGTGGCGGTGCTGATGTTGGAAAAACCATTTGTCCGTCCAACCGCATTGGTTGAAAGATGGTAAGCCAGCGTTCCGGGTCTAAAATAATCCCACTCCTGCCAATCGGGAATTCCATTCGAGTTTTCATCTATGCCCGTCCAATCTCGCGCCCAGAAAAAAAGTGGATTTCGATTCCACATGGGAACGCTAAACGGAATGACTTCTTGATTCGTCGAAGGAAAAAGTCCCTGCTCAAAGCGCCAATAATCGCCGCCGCCAAGATTTGTGCGCGAGAAAATTTCGTAAACAAAATTTGTCGCTCCGTGCAATGTCAGATTAGCTTGTTCATTCGATACGCTTTCGATGAAAAGCCAAAGACCGTTCGTCGGATACGAATACTCAACGCCATCGAAAGGAATTCCATTTGTGCCGCCATTACCCCCATTGCCATTCGGATTTATCCCGTCGTCCATATTCATCTGGCTCCGCTTGAAACTTTGCAAAATCTGGAAATCTTCTCCAGAATCCAGAATCAAAAAAATACCCGAGCCTAGGGGTTGAATCGGTTCAGTGCCATCATAAATGTCGCTAGGATAAGGTGGACCATGAACACCGCCTTGCGATTGCAGAAAAAAGGTTTGTGCTGTCGAGTCGAAATTAAAAGCAATGTCGTCGCCAATATTACGAGCATTGCAAATTTGGGTTTCATACATTTTCGTGTGACGTAACAGAATTTAAGCGACAAGTTTAACCTAGCCGATTTCCGGTGTCAAAGAAATAGATAATCCGGCTCACTTAATGAGTGACTAACCGTGAAATCCTGTTTTTGCTTGGAAAAAACATTCGGGCGGCGCGCATGGAAGCTGGACTAACTCAAGAATGTTTGGCAGAATTGGTTGGTATTCACGTTCAAACCATCAGCGCAATCGAACACGGTTCTTTTCATTTTGCGGTGACAACATTCGCGCGATTGTCACAATTTCTTGAAATTAGTCCCAATCGTTTATTTGAAGAATTAAAGCCGCCAGACCCGCAACGCACTGCTCGAATTAAAAAAGCATTGGCACGACAACGCGCGCCTATAAAAAAGAAAAAATCGAGGTAGACAAATTTGCCGTCCGTGCGTTGCCTATTTGTTGCTCGACTGAAATTTGCCTTACTGAATCATATTTCCGCGTGCGCATCTGTGTCATCTTCAATCCCGCCGCGCGCGGCAACAAGGCGCGGCATTTTCGCCGCTTGCTCGGCGACATGGCGGCGGGCGATTGCGCGTTCAAGGCCACGGCGGCGGCGGGCGACGCGCGGCGGCTCGCGGCGGAATCCGTCGCGGAAGGTTTCGACCTCATCGTCGCGGCGGGCGGCGACGGCACGGTGAACGAGGTTTTGAACGGCATTGGCGACGCGCCAAATGGCTTTGAAAAAACGCGGTTCGGCGTGCTGCCGCTCGGCACGGTGAACGTCCTGGCGCGTGAATTGAAAATCCCGGCGAGGACGGAACGCGCGTGGGAAATTTTGCGGCGCGGAAATGAAATGCGGATTGATCTGCCGCGCGTGGAATTTTCCGCGAACGGAAAAATCGAGCGGCGTTATTTTGTCCAGCTTGCGGGCGCGGGTTTTGACGCGCGGGCGATTGAACTGGCGAGCTGGAAGCTGAAGCAGAAAATCGGGCCGCTGGCTTACGTCGTCGCCGGATTGCGTGCGCTCGCGGAACGGCAGGCAAAGATTTCCGTTCGCGCGAATGAAAAAATTTTAGCAGGCGAACTGGTTTTGATCGGTAATGGAAAATTTTACGGCGGATCGTTTCCCATTTTTCCCGGCGCGGATTTGCGCGACGGCCGGCTGGACGTCTGCGTTTTTCCAAAAGTGAATTTGCCGGCGTTGCTGCGTTGCGCGCCAAACTTTTTGTTCCGCGGAAAATTGCCGGAAAAATTGGTGGGGCGAATCCGCGCGGAAAAGTTTGAATTGATTTCGGAAACGCCCGCCGCGTTTGAACTGGACGGCGAATGGGCCGGTCATCTGCCCGCGACGTTTTCCGTGGAGCGCGAAAAACTGCGCGTGGTCGCGCCGTAAATGGCGGCGCTTATTTCCCGGCGGAAGGATGGCCGAGGCCGGTGCCTTGGACATTTTCCGTGGTGACCAGCGGGCCGGAAAAACCGGTCACGTTGATTTTCGAGAGGTTCACGTTCGTCATATTGGCCAGCGAAATACCACGCGCACAAGTGCCGGAAATGTCCGCGAGCGTGAAGCCGTCCAGCGGCCGCTCCTTGGGAATGTTGGTGGCGGCGACCAGCCGGGCCACGTCCTGCACGCGGACATTGGTGAAGCTCAGGCTGCGGACGCGCGGCCATTTCTCCAAATCGCCGGGCACGGGATCAGTGGCTTGAATGCCTTTTTTTAGCAGGTCAATGCCGATGAAGGTCGGCGATTTCAGGATAGTGAGATTGTCGCCGGAAATATCCTCCATGTAGCCGCCGCGGCCTTCACGGCTCTTGATGAAGATGGCGTTTTGCCGTCCGCCGAGGACGCAGTTTTCGATTTTCACATTGCGGATGCCGCCGGACATTTCGGTGCCGAAACCAATGGCGGCAAAAATGGAACTTTGCAACTGGCAGTCGCGGATGACGACGTTTTCGGTGGGACGCGCCAAATTTTGCGCGGCCAGGCCGCGGCCGGACTTGAGCGAAATGGCATCATCGCCGGTGTTGATGTCGCAGCGTTCGATGGTCACGCCGTCGCAAGAATCCACGTCAATGCCGTCGCCGTTCGACTTCACGGTGCGGATGGTCAGGTCGCGCGCAGTGAGATTTTTGCAAAGGAGCAGGTGGATGGACCAAAGCCGCTGATATTGCGTGGTGAAATCTGCGAGCAGCGCGTTGGTGCAACCCGTCAATTCGATCAGCACCGGGCCGCGCGGATTGCGAAGCCGGCTCAATGAAATCGGCGGGCCAAAGATCGTGCCGCCGCCGGTGATGGCGATGTTGGCGGCATCGGTCGCCGCGATCAGGGCGCGATGGCCGCTGCGAAATTCGCCCTCCCAGCGGACATTCACCACCGGATAATCCGCCACGTCCGAACTGCCGATCAAATTGGCGCGCGACGCCAGTTGCAAGGTGGTGTTCGCGCCCAATGTCAAACTGCCCGTCAGATAAAATCCTTCCGGCAAATAAACCGTGCCGCCGCCAGCGGCGGCGCAGGCGTCCAGCGCTTTTTGAATGGCGGCCGTGTCCTTGGCCGCGCCATCGCCGATGGCGCCGAAATCGCGGACGTTCAACGGCGTTTTTTCGGCGGCGAACAACGCGGTGGCCAGTTGCAGCGTAACAGTTAGAATGAAAATTCGTTTCATGGAACAATGAAAGTCTGCGCGCGACGGCGGCGCGAGTCAATTTCGCCTTCCCCTTGCTGACCTCGCCAAAACGGGTTAGCCTCCGCCGACTTGCATGAGTGAAATCCTCGTCATCGGCCATCGGAACCCCGACACCGACGCCATCTGCTCCGCCATCGGCTACGCGGAATTCAAGCGGCGCACCGGCATGCCCGAGGCCATCGCCGCGCGTTGCGGCGACACGAACGACCGCATTGATTTTGTGCTGAACACGTTTGGCGTGCCCGCGCCGAAATTTGTCGCCGATGTTTCGCCAAAGGTGGCCGACGTGATGCAGCGGAAAATTTTGAGCGTGCGCCCGGATTCAACCACGGCGGAAGCGCTCCGGCTGATGGACGAAAAAAATGTCCGCATCCTGCCCGTGCTGGACGCCGATCAAAAATGTCGCGGCCTGCTCTCGCTGTTCAAATTGAGCAAGTTTCTATTTCCAGCGGTGAGCTGGGATGCCAGCCAGTGTAATTCCCGCGAAGTCCTCTCGTCGCTCACCGGCCTGGTGCGGACGCTGGGCGGCGAACTCGTCACGGGCGTGAACACCGAGTGCGAGGAGGAATTGATCCTGATGATCGGCGCGATGAGCCTGGAATCTTTCGCCGCGCGCCTGGATCAGTTTCCGCCGGAAAAATGCTGCGTCATCGTCGGCGACCGCCGCGACATCCAGAACGCCGCCATCAGCGAAGGCGTCCGCGTGCTCATCGCCACCGGCGGCATGGCGGTGGACGCCCAGACGCTCGCCGCCGCCCGCGCGAAAAACGTCAGCGTCATCATCTCGCCGCACGACACCTCCACCACCACCTCGCTCTGCCGCGCCGCCCTCGCCGTGCGCCACGTGTTGAACGAGGAATTTCTCTGTTTCCGCGAAACTGCGTCATTGGCCGCCGTGCGCGAGGAAGCCACCGCCTCCGGCTATCTCGCCTTCCCCGTGCTGGGCAGCGAAGGCGAGACCGTCGGTATTTTGTCCAAAACAGATTTTCTCAAGACCGTCACCCGCAAATTAATCCTCGTGGATCACAACGAACTTTCCCAGGCCGTGCAGGGCGCGGATGAAGTGGAAATCATCGAGATCATTGACCATCACCGCATCGGCGCGCTGGCCACGCAGCAGCCGATTCTGTTCCGCAACGAGCCCGTCGGCTCCACCAGCACGATTGTGGCGGACGGATTTTTCCGCAACGGCGTGGAACTGCCGCGCCCCATCGCCGGCCTGCTGCTGGCCGGCATTGTTTCCGACACGTTGAACCTCAACTCGCCGACGGCCACCGTGCGGGACATGGAAATTTTGAAGAAGCTCGAAGCCATCGCGCAGGTCAACGCCCGCGCTTTCACGGAAAAGCTGTTCGCCTCCGGCTCACTGCTCACGCTCAAGCCCGCGCCGCAGGCCATCACCACCGACTGCAAGGAATACGCCGAGAACGGCGTCAAATTCAGCGTCGCGCAGATCGAGGAAATCGGGTTCGGCCAGTTCTGGAAGCGCAAAGACGAACTGCTGACCGCGCTGGAAGAATATCGCGCCAGCCGGGCGTATCTGTTTTCCGCGCTGCTCGTCACGGACGTGACCACGCAAAACTCGCTGCTGCTGGTCGTGGGCGACGAAAAATTCATCAGGCGCATAGACCATCCGCGTCTGGAACCGGGCGTCTATGAACTGCTCGATGTCGTCTCCCGCAAGAAACAACTCCTGCCCTACCTCACGCACTGTTTGCGCGAGCGGGAAAAGGGCGTGAAGGGGTGAAAGAATTCGTAGTCGCTGTGAATTTTTGCCTCAAAATTCAAGCTTGAATTGGGCGGGAGACGGGTGGACTCTTTAGATAGTATTCGCCCACGGGAATTTTTTATGAAACAAATCGCTTCCATGTTTCTTTTGGCCGGAATTTTTCTTGGCGGCATTGATATAACCACCCGCGCCGATGTGCTGGACAATTGGACCACCAACCAAATCACCACCAATTCCTTCGGATTAAGGGGCATCGTCTATGGTAATGGCCGCTGTGTTGCTGTTGGAGAATCCGGCGATTATGGCCAGATTTATACTTCTACCGATGGGTTGTCATGGACAGCGTGCTTTCTCGACTACAATGGCTGGGGAATGAATTTGAATTATTCAGACGGTCACTTTTCCGGAGTCGGTGGGTGGGGGTATGTTGATGTTTCGACAAATGGGATTGATTGGACTTCTTCTGCTTTACCGTCACAATTTTTTGATTTGTATGGGGGTGGCCGCAGAATCACCTATGGCAATGGTTTGTATGTCACAGTTGGCAGCACCAACGGTGTAGGTAATATTCTGACATCCCCCGATGGCGTAGTCTGGACTTCGCGCACAATATCCCCTCCTCCTGGCGGGCCAATTGCCAATGTGGTTTACGGCAACAATAGATTTATTGCGGTGGGAATTAATGATGGATTTGAATATACCTCGATCGCCCCCTTTGCCGGCACCACTTGGACTCGGCGCACCATTCCCGGCGGGAGTTCAGTCAGTTATGGCAATGGATTATTCTTCGTGCCCTTGACCAGCCATTCAAATCTTGTTTCCACGGATGGAATTAATTGGAGCCTGTCAAATACTGGTTTAACAAACTATTTGGACGGGGTGTTTTTTGCCAACGGCTTGTTTATGGGGTGGTCCGGGACTTACCTCGCAACTTCGGTTGACGGAAACAACTGGGTTCAATACTCAAAGCCGCTGCCTGGCTATTATCTTGCAACTGACGGCACTCGCTTGGTAACTGTCGCCTGGGCTTATACGAATAGCTCATCACCCAATGCTTACAATGGCTTTGTCTATACTTCAGATATTCTAGTGGACATTCGCTCAACGAATGCGCCGGCGCATCAACTTGCGCTTTCCGGCCTGATAGGACGCAATTATCAGATTCAGTCGGCCGATGAATTGCCGGCGGGTTCCAATGGCTGGCATACGAATTTCGTTTTGCAATTACCCAACACCCCTTACGTCTGGACGGATGGCACAGCCACCAATTCTAAACGGTTTTATCGCGGAGTTTTGCTGCCTTGAACTGCTTCAATTGACCGGTGAACGCGGCGGCCTGAACCACTTCGCCGCCGCCGCGTGCGCCATCACCACGTCCGGGTCGCGCTGCAAGGCGTCGAAATAATGCCGGGTAAAGCCTTCGCCGGTTTCGGACGCGACCAGCAGCGCCGCCGTCTGCTTCACCAAACCATCGGTGAGTTCGGCGGTCAGCGGCGTTTGGGATTTTGCGTCCAGCGCCTCGTCCATCGCCACGATGAGTTCCGAGACCGGATGCAGCCACGCGAACCACGGGTCGTTCGTGAGCAGTTGCAGGAAATGGTTGGGCGACGGGATGGTGCCGATGTTCTGCTCGTAGCTGATGCGCTCGGAATCCACCAGCGCCTTGTGCAGGCGCAGCAGGGCTTCGCGCAACTGCGCCAGGCGTTCGCGGAAATTTTCCGGCGTGGAGGTTTTTTTGTTCATTCAATCCTCACGTTTCTCCAAGGTGCGTTCGATGCGCCGGTCGGGCACCAGCCACAACAGCGCCACCAAGATGTAGATGCCGCTGGCGATCCAGACGTTCAAGAACGCCAGCGGGATCGCCGCGAAATAAAGCGCGGGCGATAATTTGCCTTTCCAATCGCCGCCCACCGCGCGCGCCAGCAGCGAATCGCGGCCTTCGCGCCGGATGATGCTTTGTTGTAAAATCCAGTAGGCGACCGCCGCCGCCAGCAGCACGAAACCATAGGCCGCGACCGGCAGTGCGGCGAGGTGATTTTCGCTCATCCAGCCCGTCGTGAATGGAAACAGCGACAGCCAGAACAGCAGGTGCAAGTTCGCCCAGAGAATGCCGCCGCCCACGCGTTTCACGGCCTGAAACATGTGATGATGATTGTTCCAATAGATGCCGACGTAGATGAAGCTCAAGACGTAGCTCAAGAACACAGGCAGCAGTTCCTTGAGCGCGGCCAGCGCCGTCGTGTGCGGCACTTTCAATTCCAGCACCATGATGGTGATGATGATGGCGATGACGCCGTCGCTGAACGCCTCCAGCCGGTTTTTTTCCATGCGCGCAAAATAAACCAAAACCGCGTGGTTGTCCGCTAAAAGCGGCGGGCGCGGGTCATTTCGTCTGGCTGGCCAGCATGAACACGCGCGGCCCGCGGGCGGTCGTCAAGGCGTGCGATTTCTCCTCGTCGGTGTGCGGGATGGCCAGTCCGTCGGCAAGCTGGTCCGGCGCCGGCCGGCCATTGACGAGGATCATGTAGGTGTGGGTGCGGTTGCCAGGAAGATCGTGGAGCGTCGCCTGCCAGACGCCGGACACGCGGTCGCGTTTCAGCGTCGCCGGTTTCCAATCGTTGAAAGAGCCGGCCACTTCGACCCGCACCGGCATGGGGCCGTCCGCCTGCTCCGGCTGCCACCGGAAAATTTTGCTGAAGGTGGATGATTTTTGGGGGGCGGCGGCATGAGGCGCGTGGTTTGAGTGATTTGAGCGATCAATTCGGTGCGACATTCGTGATGAAATTAGGTTTAACTTGGTTTCAGTTTTGGCGGCGGGATTAATCTTGCAAATCACCCGTCAATTTTTGCATTCAGCGTGACCTTGGCGTTGAGCAGGCGTGAAATCGGGCAGCCGATCTTGGCGGCGTTCGCGATGGCGAGAACTTTTTCTTTATCGGCGCCGGGAATTTTCGCCGTCATTTCCAGATGCGATTCCGTCACGGTGAAGCCGGCGTCGGTCTTGTCCAGCGTGATGGTCGCGGTGGTCTGGATGGATTCGGGCGTGAGGCCGGACTTGCCAAGCTCCGCCGCGAAGGCCATCGAGAAACAGCCCGCGTGCGCCGCGCCGATGAGTTCCTCCGGGTTCGTGCCGGCGCCGTTCTCAAAGCGCGTGCCGAAGGAGTATTGCGTTTCCCGGAGCACGCCGCTCTGGGTGGAGAGGCTGCCCTGGCCGTCTTTCAAGCCGCCGCGCCAAACGGCCGATGCCTTGCGTTGCATAAAAATTTTCCTTTCATTCGCCGGAACGTGAATTCGCTCCAGACGGCAGAATTTAGCGCGGGTTCGTGATAATCTCAAGTGACGACCGCCGGCGCCGGCAAATTTTGAAAATGCGGCGGGCGGACGGCTTGGCAAACCGCATTTCTATTGAAACAGATGCGCTCGACGGGCGCGCCCGATGCCGGCATCATCCGCGCCGTGCCAACGATTGCGCGATGCTGAACAACATTGAAACCATCATCTGCCTGCTGCTGCTTTTCATGGGCGTGCCGGATTTATGCCGCAAGCTGGGGCGGCCGGCGCTGGGCTACGCGGTCTTTGTTTTGCTCGGATTGATCATCGCCCCGTTTGAGAAAACCGGCGGCCAGACAATGCTGCGCGAGGCGGGCGAAGTGGGCTTCGTCCTGCTGCTGTTTGAGGTGGGCCTGGAAATTGACCTGCCAGGCCCGAAAGAATTGATCCGCCCGCTGCAAACCATCGGGAAATCGCTGTTGTTTCAGTATCCCCTCATCCTGCTGGTGGGTTGCGCGACCGGCCTCAATTTGATCGAATCCCTGATCGCGGCGGCGGCGCTGACCAGTTGCTCGATGAGCATGGCGCATGGCGCGTGGAAACAATATCCGCTGCCGGACAACGCCGTGCGCCGCCACGTCCTGCACGTCATGGTGCTGCTGGAATTGATTGGCGTCGTCCTGCTCTCGGCGGAAACCGTGGTGCTGGACACGGGCTTGTCCTGGCGCGTGCCGCTGAAACTGCTCGGCATCGGCGTCACCGTGCTGCTCGTGGCGCGCTTCTCGGCCCATGTGAACAAATTGTTCCAGTTCGTGCTGGAAAAAACCACGCAATGGCGCGTGCATTTCCTGGTCCTGCTCGTGCTGGTCATTTGCGCGCTGGGCGAACGGCTGGGACTTTCGGCGGCCAAAACCGCCTTTGTGCTGGGGCTGTTCATGAGCCGCATCGAACATGATGGCAAAGGATTGGAAGAATACATGGCTCCTATCAGCCATCGCTTTTTGATTCCTCTTTTCTTTGTCGCGCTCGGCATGGAGCTTCCCCTGCAAACCCTCCTGACTTGGAACGCGCTGCTGGCCGTGGGCACGGCCGGGCTCCTGCTGGGCTTTCGGCAAGTGATCCATCAACGCTGGCTCAAAACCGGCGGCGACCAAAACACCTTCCTCTTGTTCACGCCCAACCTGACCATCGTGGCCCTGGCCGCCAGCTCTCTGCTCCGGCATCAGCCGAATCATCCCGTCACATCCTGGCTGCTGATGACCGGCCTTTTTATGAGCGTGATGGCCTTGTTCCTCCTGCCGCGCACCGCGAACCACCCGGCGGCGGCCGCCGGAGAATGAAGACGGCAGCTCGCGGTTCAGTTCAGTTCGCGGCATCTTGGGCCGGCCCGGCTTTGCTCGCCGCGCTTTCCAACGACGCCGTTTCCGCTATGTTGAAGCCGCCGTCGGCGCGGCGGAAAAATTCCGGTCCGCTGAAAACCATGATTCAATCAGAACGCCATTTATGCCGCTGACCAAACTGGGCTGGACGCCGGAACGCGCCGCACAGTTTGCGCCCCACGCGGCCAAGGGTTTCGTTCCGGCGCGCGTCGCGGTGGAGGACAAACACTTTTACCGCGTCTGGACCGCCGGGGCGGAACTTTCCGCGCAGATCACCGGCAGGCTCATTCACGAGGCGCGCGGCGATCATTCCAAACTTCCCAAGGTCGGCGACTGGGTCGCCGTGAAACTTGTGCCCAACGAGGAAAAAGCCGCCATTCACGCCATCTTGCCGCGCCGCACCCGGATCACGCGCAAGGCCTCCGGCCGCGAATCCGCCGCGCAAATTCTCGCGGCCAACATCGAGACGGTGTTTCTCGTGACCGCCGCCGATGCGACGTTTAACGCCGCGCGGCTGGAGCGGATGCTCGTCATGGCGCACGAAAGCGGCGCGCGGCCCGTGGTCGTCCTCAACAAGATTGATTTGTGCGACGCTCTGGACGCGAAACTCGCCGAGGCCGCGCGCGTGGCGGGCGATGCTTTGACGCTGGCGGCCTGCGCGCTCACGGGCAGAGGCGTGAAGAAAATCGCGGCGCTCATCAAAGCCGGCGACACGGTCGTCTTCATCGGCACTTCAGGCGTGGGCAAGTCGAGCCTCATCAACCGGCTTTACGGCGAAGACCTGATGCCGACCGTCGAAGTGCGCGAAAGCGACGCCAAAGGCCGGCACACGACTTCGTGGCGCGAGATGATTTTTCTGCCGAACGGCGGCGTGCTCATTGACACGCCCGGCATGAGGGAGTTTCACATCTGGGACGCGAGCCAGGGTGCAAAGGAAACTTTTCCTGAAATCGAGGCGCTCGCGCCGCAATGCCATTTCCGTGATTGCACGCACACGCGGGAAAAAAATTGCGCCGTGCTCGCCGCGCTCGCCGCCGGCGCGCTGCCGCGCGAACGCTACGACAGCTTTGTCAAACTTCAGGGCGAGATCAGCTACCGGCGCGAAGCCGAAAAACGCGCGAACTGGCAGGCCCGCCGCAAAAGCGACCGCGTGGCGCATCGCGTGTTCAACAAGCGGGATTAAAACCGGGCCGGGGCGGTGAAATCATATTCACCGGCGGTGACTTCAAAATTCGCGGAATTTCCCGTCTGCAAAAAACTGCTCACGCCCTTCGCCTTCGTCGCGAGTTGGCCGCCTTCAAGCACCTCGTTGATTTTTGCGCCCGGCACACAGACGGTCGCCGTCGTGTTCGGCGGCACCACCACATGCAGCGTGAATTTGCCCCGCTTGATTTTCCAGTCGCTGACGATTTCGCCGTGGATGGATTCATATTTCGCCCGCGCAAACGTGAGGTCGCCGACCGGCTGCGGGCGGATGAGAAAATGCTTGAAGCCGGGCGCCGCCGGATCGGCGTTGATGCCGGCGAGCGCCTTGTAAAACCACGCGCTGATGTCGCCGAACATGATGTGGTTGCGCGACTCGGCGCCGTTCCATTGTTCCCACAACGTGGTCGCGCCCTGCTCGATCCACCAGCCCCAGCCTGGCAAATCTTTTTGCGACGCCATCTGATACGCCACGTCGGCGCGGCCGTGGTCGGTCAACGTGTTCAAAATATATTTCGCGCCGAGAATGCCGGTGTCAATGTGGCCGTTTTGTTTCGCCACGCTGGCGACCAAGTTTTGCAGGACGCGTTCCTGATTTTCCGGTTCGACCAAGCCTTGATACAACGCGCAACTGAGCGAGGTCTGGCTGCCGTTGCCGTAAGTGCCGGCGGCGGCGTTGAAAAATTTGGCGTTGAAAGATTTTTTTATCTGCGCGGCCAGTTCATGGTAATGCGCGGCGTCATCCGTTTTGCCCAGCAATGACGCGGCCAGCGCGACGATCAAAGTATCGCGATAATAATAAGCCGTGTCCGTGATGTCCGCCGGCGTCTGTGTTTTGAACGGCGCCCAGTCGTTCAGGCCGATGTTGACGATGTCGTTGGTCGCCCGCGTTGAAAGGTAATCCGCATAACGCTTGATCCCGTCGTAATGATCGCACAGCGGCTTGGTGTCGCCGTAATATTCGTAAAGATAAAACGGGATCAATTCAAACGCGCTGTCCCACGCCGGGCCGTTGCCCCAGGCATAACCCCAGCCGCTGGACGGCACGATGCCCGGCAACTGGCCGCCGGGTTTTTGCTCGTCGCCGAGGTCGTTGAGCCACTTGGTATAAACGCCGGCAGGCATGAAATTATAGATGGCCTGTTCAGCGGCGAGGTGCGCGTCGCCCGTCCAGCCGTTTTTCTCGCGGTGCGGGCAGTCGGTGGGAATGCCCTGCAAGTTGCTTAAATACGACCAGCGCGCCGCCCGCCAGATTTTATTCAACAACGGATTCGAGCATTCAAATTCGCCCGCCACCGGAATGTCCGAATGCGTGAACACGCCGCGCAACGAATCCAGCGTCGGTTTGCCGGGAAAGCCCGTGACCTCGACGTATTGAAAGCCGTAATAGGTGAAACGTGAATGCCATCGCTCCGCGCCGCCGCCTTTCAGCGTATAATTGTCCGTCTGAAACTGCTGGTCTTTGCCCATGCGCTTGATGTGCTGCTCAATGTCGCGCGTGTCGAGCGAACCATCAGGATACAGGCGTTCGCCGTGGCGCAAGGTGACGCGCGTCCCCGCCGGCCCGCGCACGGTCAACTCGGTGTAGCCCGCAAAATTCTGGCCCATGTCGAACACAAAAACGCCGGGCTTGGGTTCCGTCAGCTTCACGGGCTTGATGGTTTGCGTCGCGCGGATCGGCGGCATCATTTGCGCGACGAGTTTGCCTTTGGGCGCGGCAACCACCTTGGCGGCCTGCCAGTTGGCGTCGTCAAAACCGGGCTTGTCCCAGCCCGGCATTTCCCGGCGCGCGTCATAATTTTCGCCGCCGTAAATGCTGTCGAACACGATCGGGCCGGTGGCGGTTTTCCAGGAGCCGTCGCTGCCAAGAACGGTCGTGCGACCGTCGGTGTATTCAACGACGAGCGAGAAGAGCAGCTTCGGCGCTTCCCGCCACGGCGCTTCGTGAAAATTCCAGACGGCCTTGGTCTGCACGTTGAACCAGCCGTTGCCGAGGATGACGCCGATGGCGTTCGGGCCGCGCTGGAGCAGCGACGTCACGTCGTGGGTGACATAAAGGTCGCGCCGGTCGTAACGCGTGTAGCCGGGATCCAGCAACTGGTCGCCAACTTTTTGGCCGTTGATGTGCAACTCGTAGTAGCCGAGTCCGCAAATATAAACACGCGCCCGTTTGATTTTGCCGGCGAGCGTCAGTTCCTGGCGGAACATCGGCGCGGGCAGTTCGTCAATGTTCGTCGTGCGGGCGATCCATTGCGCCTGCCAGTCGGATGTTTTCAGCAAACCCATTTCCCAAGACGCGACTTTGCTCCACGGCGAAGGTTTGCCGTCCTGCCCCCAACTGCGGACTTTCCAAAAACATGCCTGCCGCGACGCCAGCGGTTTGCCGCCATAAACGACGAAGGTGGTTTGATCCGAAAAAATTTTACCGCTGTCCCACAAATCGCCGTGATCCTTTTTCAATTCATCGGCGCTGCCGGCGGCGAGGATTTGGCAGGCGGTCTGTTTTTGCCCACGTTCGGCGGACTCCAAAATCCAGCTCAAACGCGGCTGGGCGACATCAATCCCCAGCGGATTTTCCAGATACTCGCAGCGCAACTGATCCACCCGCAGGCCGGCGAAGGCATTGAAAGCAAGGGCGAACAAAAAAATGGCAAACCAACGGGAAAATTTCGCGCGCATAATGGGATGAGCCTAGCGGCTTGCCTGAAATCAGGCAACGGGCTTCGTCGCGTGGAACCATCACTGTTTCCGGTGATGCGGAAAATGGCCGGGACCGCAAAGTGTGGCCATTTCGGGCCACGTTGACGCGATCAATCCGGGCTGTGATATTATGAACATGGATCAATGCAAATGCGCGGCAGACGGGTTGTTTCTTCCGCGTTCGCGCGTTTTTAAGCCGCTATGTTCGCTGCTGCTCGGCAGCGCATTGCTTGGCGGTCTGATTTCGTCCGGTTTTGCCGATTCCAAAATGGCCACGGTGCTGACTTACACGAACGGAACGCGCATCACGGCCAGTTCGCCGGTGAATGCTGGCACGCGCTATGGCCGGATCATTCGTCTGCAACACAGCGGCAGCGCCAACGGCACGTTGATCGCCACCTATGAATCATGGCCGAATAACTTCGGGTTTTACAAGAGCTTGGATGACGGCCTGACTTGGTCGCAGATGCGTGCGCCCATTTTAAGCTCAATTCCCAACTGGGTGATGAAGGTGGAGCCGGATTTATTCGAGCTGCCTTCGGCCGTGGGCAATTTGCCGGCGGGCACGATTTT
>Ga0164241_10000831_pt1 | contig 45717 bp, 34 predicted proteins | sample OricomyardsoilBY_FD_108780 | JGI IMG/M metagenome (GOLD analysis project Ga0164241, IMG submission 108780) | Backyard soil microbial communities from Emeryville, California, USA - Original compost - Back yard soil (BY) | ecosystem: Environmental > Terrestrial > Soil > Unclassified | place: USA... | reverse complement strand
GACTGCGGGCCCTCGTCGGCGCCGCAAACGCCGGCCGCTCCACGAAACCCCGGCGAGATGCCGCATCTACCCCCCTCGACGTGGACTGCGGCTCCTCGGCGGCGCTGCAAACGCCGGCCGCTCCACGAAACCCGGGCGAGATGCCGCATCTACCCCCCTCGACGTGGACTGCGGCCCGTCGTCGGAGGTCAGATCGTCGGGGAGGTCAGACGCCGATGTAGAGGCGGTGCGCGAAGTTTCGCTCGAGCTTGGCCTTGAGGACCTTCTCGGCAGCGGACTCGATGTCGTACTCGATGCGCTTGAACGAGAAGCGTTGCTCGTCGGAGTCGTAGATCGTGAAGCTCGCGCGGTTGTCGTAGTCGCGCGGTTGGCCGACGGAGCCGACGCTGACGATGTACTTCTTGCCCTTCTCGAGCTTGAAGTCGTTCGCCGGGAGCTCTTCGACGCTGTTCGGCGTCAGGGCGAACACCTTGCACAGGTGCGAGTGGCCGATGAGCGTGATGTGCCCGAGCTCCGCGTAGATGGGGAGGCATTCGCGGGCCTGCTCGGGGGCGAAGATGTACTCGAACTCTTCGAGGTGAACCGGCGACCCGTGGCAAAGGTCGACGTCGATGTCCTCGAGCCGCTCTTTGTAGGGGAGCGATCGGAGCCAGGTCATGTTCTCAGCGGAGAGCATGGCGGCGTGCGTATCGAGCGCCTGGCGGGCCGCCTCGTAGTAGTACGAGTAGTCCATGCGCCCGGCGACGGCCGCATCGTGGTTGCCGAGGATCGTCTTTTTCGCCAGATTTCTGACGATATCCGCGCACTCGTTCGGCGACCCGCCGTAACCGACGGTATCGCCAAGACAGTAGTACACGTCGATACGCTCGCTCTTGTACGCCTCCAGCACCGCGCTCAAAGCTTCGTAGTTGGCGTGGGTATCGCTGAAGATGCCGAGCCGCACGACCGCGGAGACTAGCACGACGCCATTCCTTAACGGAAGGAACGAAGACCGATGACGACCGAAGACCCCAAGAAAAGTAACGGAGCCTTGAACGGGGCCAACGGCGCCATGCACCACGACGACGACCTCGAGGCGGCCGTCGAGCCCAGTTTGCCGGAGCCCGAGAGCGCCGCGGGACGGCGTTTGCTCGAAGAACCGCCGCCCCCGGCGATCGCGGAGCTGGCCGACGCCTGCGTCCGATTCGTCGAGAGGGTGGTCGGGGTGAAGCTCGACTACTCGCTCGAGACCCTCCCGCTCCTCGACCACTACCTCGAGCACGCCCGCCTGGCGATGGCCGCGAAGAAAGAGGGGGCGGAGTCTCTCGAGATCGTGGCGCAGGCCGCCGGCGCTTACTTCGGCGAGGTCGTCCGACGTCGCTACGCGTCCTGGTGGCGCCTCGAGACGGACCCGGCCGACCACCGAATCGAGCTCCACCAGGTCTTTCTGACGCTCCACCCCGTCGCGATGATCCTCGAAGCGCTCACGCTCGACCCCTCGAAGCCGGCGCAGACGCTCGGCACGGCCGGGTTCGATCTCGACGACGAAGACCGCGAGGCCGCCCTCGTCCGCCTGCGCGAGCTCCCTGACGCGCCGATCGAGGAGTTCGTCGCCCCTTCGACTCGACTCGAGGTCCTCGACATCGTGCTCGACGCGGTGCGGGTAGAAAACCTGCGCAACGGTGGCGGCGCGCTCGAGCTCGAGCCCGGCGACTACGACGACGCCCGAAAAGACGACGTCGACGATTAGCCCGCCCGCAAGGGCGGCCATGCAAACAGGGGTGGAAACACGGGTGGACCAGAAGAGCGGCTTCGGCTCGGACGCCGTTCCGGCCTCCACGTCCCCGCGGAGACGCGACCGCACGCCCCAGGCAGTCCTCTACCGGCACCCGAGCCCGCTCTGATACGTTCCTTCACCGTGGTGCTTTGGTTCGTTCTCGCGGCCCTCGTGATCCTCATCGCGTGGGCGCTCTGGTGGGTGCTCGGACTCGGGACTTCGATCCCGATCGTGGCGACGGTGCTCGTCGTCCTCGGGCTCGCAACGCTGTTCCTCGTCCGCTGGATCATGGCGCGCCGCGCCGCGACGAAGCTCGAGCGCGCCATCAGCGCGCAGGCCTCTCAGCAGGCCATGAACGCGCGCCCCGAGCGCCGGGCAGAGATCCAAGAGCTGCAAAAGCAGCTCTCCCAGGGCATCGCTGCGCTGAAGACGTCGAAGCTCGGCCGCGGCGGTCAGCGGGGCGCCGCGGCGCTCTACTCGATGCCTTGGTACATGATCATCGGCCCGCCGGGCGCCGGCAAGACGACCGCGCTCAAGCACTCCGGCATGGTCTTCCCCTACGGCGGCGGCTCCGGCGGTGGCGTCCGCGGCGTCGGCGGTACGCGCAACTGCGATTGGTGGTTCACGAACGAGGCCATCCTCCTCGACACCGCCGGCCGCTACACGACCGAGTCCGACGATCGCGACGAGTGGATCAGCTTCCTGCAGTTCTTGCTGCGCTATCGCAACAAGCGACCGATCAACGGCATCATCATCGCGATCAGCATCTCAGAGGTGCTCGACGCGAACGAGCAGCAGGTCGAGGCCATCGGCAAGAAGCTCCGCGCACGCATCGACGAGGTCATGACGCAGCTGAAGATGACCGTGCCGGTCTACATGCTGTTCACGAAGATCGACCTCATCAGCGGCTTCGTCGAGTTCTTCGGCGACCTGAAGAAGAGCGATCGCTCACAAGCCTGGGGCGCGACGCTCAAGCTCGATCTCCCGAAGAACGAGCCTGGGAAGATCTTCGACGCCGAGCTCGATGTCCTCGTCCAGCGCCTGCACGCCCGCGCGCTCAAGCGCTGCGCGATGGAGCGCAGCCGCGAGGCTCGCGAGAAGCTCTACCAATTCCCGATCGAGTTCGCGGGGATGAAGAAGAACCTCTCCGACCTCATCGCCGTCACGTTCCAACCGAACGCGTTCCAGGGCACGCCCATCCTGCGCGGCTTCTACTTCACGAGCGGCACGCAAGAGGGCAAACCCCTCGATCGCGTCCTCAGCCGCATGAGCGCGGCGATGGGCATCCGCACGGCGGACCCGAACCAACAGCAGCAACAGCAGCCGCAGAACGTCGAAGCGAAGAGCTACTTCCTCCACGACGTCTTCATGAACATCATCTTCCCGGACGGCGACATCGCGGTCCGCAGCGCGAGCGAGGTCGCCCGCCAGGGGTTCATGCGCGTCGTCATCAGCGCAGCGGCCCTCGCGCTCGCCGGGACCATCGCGGGCCCAGCCGCCTCGAGCTACCTGAAGAACAAGGACTTCCTCAAAGAGTCCGAGAAGCGCGCGAAGATCACCTCGACGCTCGACTGGAGCGACGGCAAGCCGGTCTCGAGCAAGTTCCCGCCTCTGAAGCCCACGCTCGAGCAGCTCCAAGAGCTCGACAAGCACCAAAACGAGGGCGTTCCCTGGGGCATGGGCTGGATGATGTACTCCGCCGACAAGGTCCGGCGCCCGCTCCTCGCCGTCTACGTCTCGCAGATGCAGACCGGCTTCGTCATCCCCTGCAAGGCGAAGCTCGAGGCGCGTTTGAAGACGGCCAACGGCGACAAGTACCTGCAGGACCGCACGACGCTGAAGCTCTACCTGATGCTGAACGACGTCGAGCATCTGGACGTCGAGTGGGCGACGGGGCGCTACACGCAGATCTGGACAGAGGTGCTGAAGCAGACGTCCGACATCTCCGACTCGGAGATCAAGGAGCTCGCGAAGCCCCACGTCCAGTACTACTTCGAGCTCCTGAAGGCCGGGAAGATCACCCCGCTCGGCCTCGACACGCAGCTCGTGAAGCAGGTGCGCGACGCGCTGCAGAACGTCCCGATACCGGTTCGGTACTACGAGATGTTCATCAACTCGCTCAACGACGAGCGCATCGACGAGACGGGCGATCCGACCATCGACAACATGGTCTTTCCGCCGATCCAACTGCCTCGGCTGTTCCCGGATCGACAGGACGTCCTGACGTTCTTCAAGAGCCAGAAGTTCGAGTCGACGAAGGTCTATCAAGAGGTCGAGGGCCCCTACACGGACAAGGGCCACGCCGCGGTCGTCAAGCAGATCGAAGCCGCCGAGGGCCTGTTGAAGGCCGAGGCGTGGGTCGTCCCGTCGACGCCGGACGAGACGCCGACGAAGATCCCCGAGTACGTGAAGAGCGTCGCGAAGGCCTACGAAGGCCAATACATCCGGCAGTGGGTCGACTTCTTCGCCGACATCAAGGTCAAGACGCCGACGACCGCGGACGAGGCGATCGATCTCTATCGCGTCATGTCGACGACCGAGTACCCGCTCCGGCGGCTACTCCAGAGCCTCGAGGACAACACGCAGTGGAAGAGCGTGAACCCTCTCGAGGGCAACGACGCCGTGGCCAAAGAGGTCAACCGTCGCTTCAACCAGAAGCTCAACATGTACACGAGCGGCATCATCCTGAACGTCGACCTCAAGAACGCCGGCAAGCAGCTTCAGGCGATCCCGGAGAAGTTCAAGAGCGCGTGCTCGTTCGCGCAGACCGGCAAGGGTGACTCGAAGGTCTTCAAGTACGCCGAGATCGTCAAGCGCCTGCGTGAGCAGATCATCGAGGCGAAGAACCAGGATCCCACCCTCGATCTACGGAAGATGAACGATCAGCTCGATGCCGCACGAAAGGCCGCCGACCAGCTCACGGCCGGCCTCGATCCGACCGGCGTATCCATCGTGCGACCGCTCATGCTCGACGGGTTGAACGTCGGCGTCCGTCCGACGCTCGGTGGCGGCGTCGATGCAACGAAGCTTCAGCCCGGACAGAAGCCCCCGAGCGACGGCAACACGCCGCCGTCGACCTGGAACATGCCGCACGTACCGCGCTGATCGTCGCCAGCGCTACAGATCTTCGACGCGATCGAACGCCGCCAGCACGGCGGCGTCCGAGGCGAAGGCCATCTCGACGGCGTCCTCGCCGTCCTCGTAGTAGCTGCGACGCACGCGAACGGCGACGAAGCCGACCTGACGATAGAGCCGGATGGCCGCGGTGTTTCCGCGGCGCACCTCGAGCAAGAGGAGCCGCGTCGACGTCTCTTCGGCGTGCGCGAGCAGCGCGTCGACCAGGACGCGTCCCAGGCCGAGCCGCCTTCTCGACGGGACGACCACGACGGACACGACGTGCAGCTCGTCTGCGACGGCGCTCGCGAAGAGAAACCCCGCCGCGCGACCTTCGTGCGTCACCGCGAAGGCCCGCGTGAACGGTCGCGACAGCTCGGCTTCGATCGAGAAGCCCTCTTCGCCGAGCGCGATGGCGGCCTCGCGATCGAGATCGGCCTGCGCTTCGCGGAGCGCCGACGCGGCCTCTTCCCCGGTGAGCGCCCTCTTCATCGAGGCATGACGGTCGGGCAGCCCGACACGACGCGCACCTTCTTCACGGCGCCGCTCTTCAGAGAATCGCAGGCCGCGCCCTCGAGCTCGATGGTGTCGGCGTCGATCCACACCCACCCGTCCGTCGGATCTGCCACGACGACCTCTCCGTCGAAGTACACGTTCGTCAGGCCCGGCGCCTCGGGCGGATCGGCCAGGTCGAACGTGCAGGACACCAAGCTCGAACCGATCTGTTTGAAGAGGTCCCCGAGCGTGCCGAGATCGTCGACCTTGTAGTAGTACGTCGACTGTCCGCTCTGCGGCACGCCCCCGGACAGCGCCATCTGATCGAGGATGGTGCCGTAGAGCTCGCTCCCCGGAATGCCGATGACGTAGACGTTCACGCCGGCGTTCTTCAGATCTTGAATGGCCTGCAGCGTGGCGAGTCGGTCGACGCAGTTCTCGTAGATGCCCTGCGGGGGCTCGCAGCAGTTGCCGACGTCGGTCGGACACAGGCCGTCGATGTTGATCATGCACGCGGACGCGTCGCACGGCTTGTCGGGGTTGCAGTTCGGCGCGCCGTCGGTCGCGAGCAGGACGACCTTCGGATCCGGCGCCGCGGCCAGCTCCGGCAACAGCGCCCGCAGCGTCGCCGCCGTCGGCGTGCCGCCGTTCGGGGCGACGTCGATCGACGACGCGAAGACTGCGCCCGGGCCGACCTTCGGTGAATACACCTCGTCGCCGGCGACGCAGCCATCGCCCGACGCGGACGGGAACACCGCCGCGCCGACGCGGACGAGCGCACCGAGAGAGGACGTCATGTCGAGCGCGGCCTCTCGAACCTGGGCGTAGCGCGTCTGCCCTCCGTCGAATTGGCCCATGCTCCCGGACGCGTCGAACACGAAATAGAGGAGCGGATACGTCGTGAGCGCCGTGTGCTCTTCGTCGCCGCAGACGTCGCCACCGCCGTCTCCGACGAAACCGTTCGACGTCGAGCCGTTCGCGTTTCCGGCCCCGGCGCCGCTCGTCGTCCCGGTCGGGATCTCGCGCCCGGAGCACGCGGCGTAGAGGAACGAGCCCGCGATCGCCACGGCCACGCTGACGGTCCGGCGGACGCCCATTTTGCCGAGAGTACCACGCGCACGACGCACGGGACGGGGAGCGAGCCGACTCTCGTGCGGTTCAGGGCTCGCGGAAAAAGCGCGGCACACGTCGCGAGATGTTCGTCACGATCTCCCACGGGATCGTCCCGACGATGGCCGCGATCTCGTCGGCGGTGATCTGATCCGAGCCGAGCGGCCCGTCTTGCGCGCCCAGCACGACGACCTCGTCGCCGAGCGACGCGCCGGCGATGTCCGTGACGTCGACCGCCGTCAGGTCCATCGAGACGACGCCCGCGATCGGCGCGCGCTTTCCGCGAACGAGGACGCTGCCGCGATTCGATAGGGCCCTCCAGAGACCATCGGCGTACCCAATCGGCATCGTCGCGATCGTGCGCGCTCCGTTCGCGCGCCACGTGTGCCCGTAGCCGATCGCCTCTCCGTTCGGGATCTCGCGCAGCGCGACGATCTCGCTCTGCACGCGCATCACGGGACGAAGCTCTGCCGCCGCGGATCGCGCCGCCTCGACCGGGTACGGCTCTCGGCTGGCGAACGGCGAGACACCGTAGAGCGCGATGCCTGCGCGCACGGCGCCGTACCGAGACGTCGGCAGCGCGAGCGCCGCGGCGCTGTTGGCCACGTGGTAGAAACGCGGCACCACCCCACGCCGCGCGAGCGCCGCCTTGGCCTGCTCGAACAGTCGGAGCTGCGCGAACGTCGGCTCTGGATCCGGAGCGTCGGCACACGCCAGATGGCTCATCAGCCCGACCAGCTCGACCTCGGGCGTCGCGACGATCTGATCGAACAGCGCATCGAGGTCGGCGCCGCGCACGCCGAGCCGGCCCATCCCGGTGTCGACCTTGAGATGAAACGGCGTCGGTCGTTCGCGTCGATCGCGCGTCAGCTGTGCGAGCCGCTCGACCTGCTCTCGGTGATAAAGCACCGGGACGAGGCCTGCCTCGAGCACCTCTTCGAGGCCGCGCTGCTGCGGACCGTAGTAGCCGCCCATCACCACGATCGGCAGCGTGATCCCAGCTGCGCGAAGCTCGAGCCCCTCTTCGAGCAGCGCGACGCAGAGCCCCGAGACGCCCGCGCGCTCGAGCGTCCTCGCGACGGCGGATGCGCCGTGACCGTACGCGTCCGCCTTCAAGACGCCCCACACCTCGGGGCCGGCCGCAGCCCTTCCCGGCGCGGCCGCGACGCGTCCGACCGCGCGCTCGATCACGCGCAGGTTGTGACGAAGGTTCCCGAGGTTGATCTCCGCGCGCGTCGGCCGCACCGCGTCCGCAGGCGCCGCGCGACGCGGTCTGTGCACGCGAAGCTCTTCGGACGCCTCTGCTGGCGGCGACGGGTCGAGAGAGCGCTGCGTCGTCTCGAACGCGCGCTCGGGTGATTCGAAGGGGTTGGAGTGCGACATCGGAGAGTCAGCGACGTTCGTCGACTTGGACACAACGCTGCGTGCAGCGACCGTGTTTCTGGGCGCAATACTGCTCGCACACAGGCGTGCGGCAACCCGAGAGACACCCCTCGAGCGACTTGTCGCACTTCTGCTCGCAGGGCGAGCTGCTCTTGACGATCGCGCTGGGCTGCGCCGAGCCTGCCGGACCGGCGCTTCCGAACGTCGGCGCGGTGATCATCATGGGGACGGGCGCGAAGACGCTGGTCGGCTCGGGGAGCGCGACCTTATCGGAGGCGACGTCGGTCGCGATGCCCCCGTTGTCGATGAGCGCGATCTGCTTCCGGGCGTACTCGATGCGATCTTTGGGCTGGTCGACGTTGAAATACGTGAGCCAATCGTCCCAACAGCGCCTGCGAACGTCCGAGCGGACGTCGTCCTGCCAATCGAGAGAGCTGCACCGCTCGAAGCGCACGTCGCTCTCGTAGACCTGGCTCACGCTCGCGCCGCAGGCCGCCACGAAGAGCGGCGCGAGGGCGCAGACGAGGGTCTTTTTCGAGACACGCCTCTGCACGATTTCGCCGAGCACTCGCGGTCCAGCCTACCACGCGAGCCCGAGCAGACACGGGGAGCGTCGCCCGCGCGAAACCAAGTGATCAGTTGCCAGGTCTCGGGTCGTCGACTAAGACGCGTCCCCCCGGAGAAGCATGTCATGTTCCTGCTATTGACCAAGGGCCCGCGTAAGACCAACCGCAAGAAGACCAGCCGTCTGAAGGCGAAGCACGCGGCCAAGAACCGATCGCGTCGCAACAGAATCTACTGCCGCGCGAAGTGATGGCGGCGGCGAAGCCCGGCGCGAACGCACCCGGCACGCCTGACGCTGGCACCCCCAGCGCGCCGGGCCCAGGTTCGCCCGCCGCAGGCGATCTTCGCGCCACGCAGCTTCGCGCTCTCGACGAGACGAACCGCCGCGCCCTCTTGGGCGGCGGCCAAGCTCGCATCGACAAGCAGCACGAAGCGGGCAAGCTGACGGCGCGCGAACGCGTCGAGCTGCTCTGCGACCCGGGGAGCTTCGTCGAGATCGACAGGTTCGTGCAGCACCGCTGCACCGACTTCGAGATGGACAAGCAGAAGGTCCCCGGCGACGGCGTCGTCACCGGCTGGGGCCGCGTCGACGGCCGGAAGGTCGCCGTCTTCGCGCAAGACTTCACCGTCTTCGGCGGCAGTCTCTCCGGCGCGTACGCCGCGAAGATCTGCAAGCTGATGGACTTCGCCGTGAAGACCGGCATCCCGGTCGTCGGCTTGAACGACTCGGGCGGCGCGCGCATTCAAGAGGGCGTCGAGTCTCTCGCCGGCTACGCAGAGATCTTCTGGCGCAACACCCAGACGAGCGGCGTGGTCCCGCAGATAAGCTGCATCATGGGGCCCTGCGCCGGCGGCGCCGTGTACTCGCCCGCCATCACCGATTTTACCGTGATGGTCGAGGGGTCGAGCTACATGTTCATCACCGGCCCAGAGGTCATCAAGACCGTCACGAACGAAGACGTGACGAAGGAAGACCTGGGCGGGGCCAGCGCGCACGCCGCGAAGAGCGGCGTCTGCCACCTGACGGCGCCGACCGATCCAGCCGCCATCGCGAACGTCCGCGAGCTGCTCTCGTTCATCCCGTCGAACAACGCCGACGATCCTCCGCGCGCCCCCGCGACCGATCCGGTCGAGCGCGACGTCCCCGAGCTCGACACGATCGTCCCGACCGAGTCGAACAAGCCCTACGACATCAAGACGATCATCCGCGCCGTCGTCGACGACGGCCACCTGTTCGAGATCCACGAACGCTACGCGATGAACATCGTCGTCGGCTTCGCGCGAGTCGGCGGTCGACCCATCGGCATCGTCGCGAACCAGCCGAACTTTCTCGCCGGCTGCCTCGACATCAAGGCAAGCCTCAAAGCGGCGCGCTTCGTCCGCTTCTGCGACTGCTTCAACATCCCGCTCGTCACGCTGGTCGATGTCCCCGGCTTCTTGCCCGGCACCGATCAAGAGTACGGCGGCATCATCGTCCACGGGGCGAAGCTCCTCTACGCGTTTGCAGAAGCGACGGTCCCGAAGATCACCGTCATCACGCGGAAGGCGTACGGCGGGGCGTACGACGTCATGGCGTCGAAGCACATCCGCGCGGACTACAACCTCGCGTTTCCGACCGCCGAGATCGCGGTCATGGGCCCCGACGGCGCGGTCAACATCGTCTACCGCCAGAAGATCGCCGAGGCGAAGGACGCCGCCGCGGCGCGCGCCGCGTTCGTCGACGACTACAAAGCGAAGTTCGCGAACCCGTACAAGGCCGCCGAGCTCGGCTTCGTCGACGAGGTCATCCACCCGCACACGCTGCGACGCCGCCTCGGCCACGCCCTCGATTTTCTCTCGACGAAGCGCGAAGACTCTCCGAAGCGCAAACACGGCAACATTCCGCTCTAAGAGGACGCGGCGCATTTCGGATCCGAGCGCGCTGAATGCGAAGAGGCGACCCTCGTCGAACCGCGCCGGCATGCGTGCGTCTGGCGTGAAGTCGTTTCGAGCCGAGCAGGTTTTCGGCGAGTTGCCACTCCGAGTGCGGCGCGCTAGGCTCCGGATTGCTTCTTTTCAGCGTGTTCCGACCCAAGGTCGGACAGATTCGGTTCTCATCCTTATCGAGACCGTCGCGGTGGCCGCGGCGGGGAGGCCCCAAGGGCATCGACGCATCGTCCGATTGGGCGACGCCGACGTGTCGGCCGGGCAACATTTTCTGGCTCGTACGGTCGCGAAACCTCTGGTAGGGTCCGCGCGCCGTTCGGCCGAAGAGGGCTCAGTCCTCAGCTGAGGGCGCTCCTCGATGAGGGCTTCAGGGCGGCGACCAAAAAATCGTCTCCCCTTGGTCCAAAGCGGCTCTCGCCGCGCGCAAACTCGACGATCAGGTTCTTTTTTGGAGGTGTGGGTTATGAAGTTCAATCTCTTGGCGATGACGGCTCTCTCTGGTGTTTTCATGGTCGCGTGCGGTAACAGCACCACCGACACGAGCAGCAGCGGCGGTGGTGACACCGGCGGCGGCGGCACCGGCGGCAACGGCGTGACCGTTGGCAACGGCGGCTCGACGAACAGCGCCGGCGGCGGCACCCCGGATTGCTACGACGAGTCGGCTGCGCTCAAGGCGTACGGCGACACGGCCACGGTCGGCCAGAACGTCTGCTCGTCGACGGTCGTCGCGGACTTCTTCACCGCGTGCCTCGACATGGGCGCAGACATGACGACCTGCGGCGCCTGGGAAGACGCGAACGCCGACTGCGAGACCTGCATCTTCGGTGCAGACGCGACGGCGCCCACCGGCAACTCGCCCGTGCTCCTCCAGACGGACATGAGCGTCTACCTCAACAGCTACGCCTGTGAGGCGGCTGCCCTCGGCCTCCCGCAGTGCGCACTCCCCGCGTCGCAGCTGATCTTCTGCGCGCAGACCGCGTGCGGCGCCTGTGAAGCGGACGCCGACTTCAGCAGCTGCATCGACTACTCGATCGGCGCTGACGGCATCTGCGCCGACATCGAGGTCCCGACGGAGTGCGAGCCCGTCCTCAACGCCGACATGCTCGATCCGAAGTGCGACGGCGCCGATTTCGAAGGCGCGTACAACAACATCGCGAACTACTTCTGCGGGCCCGCGCTCTGATTCAGGCCTGAGAAGTCTCGCTGACGGGCTCTAGTCCGAATGCGAGCAAGAGAGGCGCGGCTTCGGTCGCGCCTCTTTTCATTTCCATCGGACGAGAAGCCACGCCGAGACGAATCGACCGCCCGCTGGCCCTTTCCCCGCCGAATGCGGCCTCGTGACCGCCGTGGGCTGAGCCGCTTTTCGACGGCTCGCGGCTTGCCCCGGCCGAGGTCCCCAAGTAGCCTCCCCGATTACGGAGTGGACCGCGTTCGCGCGGGCCCCCGGCAGTTTCCACGCGGCACTTCGTGTCGCGTCGTTCTCAGCACCGCGACGCACCTCTCCTCCGAGGATTTCGGAGCAGAGATTCTCCTGAAGCGCGCTCCTCGAGGGGCGGCGCCGCGTCGCGTACCCAACAACCTTCCAAGAGGCTCGCGGATTCGCGAGGCCTGCCCATGGCAAAAAACCTTCTCGTCATCAACGTCGACATTCGCGAGACGCGCGTCGCGCTCATCGAAAACGGCGTCATCGCCGAGCTCCATCTCGAGCGCCACTCGTCGCGCGGAACGCTCGGCAACATCTATCTCGGCAAGGTCAGCCGCGTGCTCCCCGGCATGCAGGCGGCCTTCATCGACATCGGCCAAGAGCGCGCCGCGTTCCTTCACGTCGAGGACCTCATCCGCCCCGACGACTTCGAGGCGTATCTCTCCGGTCATCGCGGGCGCCCGCGCGACGACGAAGACAGCACCGCGCGCGGGACGCCGGACGCCAACGCCGGCCTTCTTGCGCCGCCGAACCCAGTCGCCGCAGCGCTCATCCAGAACCACGAGCCCGCGAGCGCGCCGATTCACGAGCATCACCACGAAGACGAAGACGACGACGAAGATCCCGTCCCGAGCGTCGACGATCTTCACGCCCGCGCGAGCGAAGCCGAAGCGGCCGGAGAGACCAGCCACCTCGAAGAGGACGACGAGCCGGAAGAGGCGCACGCCGACGACGATCGCGACGACGAAGAGCACGGCGACGTGCATCTGGACGACGACGAAGCGCCCGAAGCGGAAGCGGCCGCTGCGCAGGACGACGCGGACGAAGAAGACGACGAAGCGCCCGAGCTCGCCGGGGGCGAGATATCGCCGTCCGGCCTTCGGTCGGAGATGTCGCCGTCCGACCTTCGGTCTCAGATGGCCGCCGCCTCCGCGGCACCTCTCGACACGGACGATTTCGATCTCCCTGCGAACGACTCCGAAGACGGAGTCGACGCGGCTGACCGCGATGCGGCCTCCGGCGATGCCCAGCCCGGCGATGCGGCGGCTGTCGACGTTGCGGCGGGTGTCGCTGCGGCTGGCGACGCCGAGACTGGCGAGGCGGACGCCGACGGAACGACCGCAAAGCGTGCGCGCTCGCGTCGCGGCGGTCGCGGTCGACGTCGACGTGGCAGCACGGCCGATCGCGTAGAGCTCGTGGCTGCGGCCGCGGCTGCGAACGCGAACCCGGCTCCGCCGCGCGAGCGAAGCGCCGGCGGCGAGAGAAGCGCTGGCGGAGAACGTCCGGAGGCGCGCAGCGCCGACCGTCAGGGCGGCCGCTCACAAGAGAGCCGCAGCGACGGGCGTGGCCGCGGCCGCGGCCGTGGCCGCAACGAAAAGGGCGGTCAAGGCCAGAGCCAGAGCCGAAGCCAGGGCGGCGGACGCGACAGTCGCGACAGCCGCGACAGCCGCGATCGTGATCGAGGTCGCAGCAAGGATCCGCTCCGCGTCTCGCGCTCGACGCCCATCCGAGAGGTCGTCCGCGAGGGCCAAGAGGTCATCGTCCAGGTCTCGAAGGAGCCGATCGGCACGAAGGGCGCGCGCGTCACGAGCCACATCTCGCTACCGGGTCGGTACGTCGTGTACCTGCCGACGGTCGAGCACATCGGCATCTCGAAGCGCATCGGCTCCGAGAAAGAGCGTGGGCGGCTTCGCGAAGCGATCGAGGCGATGAAGCCCCCGCAGGGCGGCCTCATCGTCCGAACCCTGGCCGAGGGCCTGACGAAGAAGTCGCTCAAGGCCGACGTCGGCTACCTCGTCCGCTTGTGGGGTGAGATCGCGAAGAAGCGCGAGACGACCGAGCGCCCGCCGACCAGCCTCTACATCGAGCTCGATCTCGTCCTGAAGACGGCGCGCGACCTCTTCACCGACGACGTCGAGAAGATCGTCATCGACTCGAAGGAAGAGTACGTCCGCCTGAAGCGGTTCATCGAGATGTTCATGCCCGAGCGGGCGAACGCGATCGAGCTCTACGAGGGCAACGAGCCGATCTTCGACGAGTACGGCATCGAGGACGAGATCGGCCGCGCGCTGTCGCGCAAGGTGCCGCTGACCAGCGGCGGTCACCTCGTCATCGACCAGGCCGAAGCGCTGACGGCGATCGACGTGAACACCGGCCGCTTCGTCGGCAAGGGCTCGAAGGATCTCGAGGACACGATCCTCCAGACGAACCTCGAGGCCGTCGAAGAGATCGCCTACCAGCTGCGCTTCCGAAACATCGGCGGCCTCATCATCCTCGATCTCATCGACATGGAGCGCGCCTCGAACCGCGAGAAGGTGCGCCGCAAGCTCGAGACCTTGCTCGCCAAAGACAAAGCGAAGACCACGCTCAATCGCATCAGCGAGCTTGGGCTCATCGAGATGACGCGCAAGCGCACGCGAGAGAGCCTCGGTCGGCAGATGAACGAGCCGTGCTTCTACTGCGACGGCACGGGCAACCTGCAATCGAAGCAGACCGTGGCGTACGAGATCCTGCGTCAGATCAAGCGCGACCGCGCGAACCTCCGCGGTTACGCGGTCGTCGTCAGCGCGCACCCGGCGATCGTCGACCTCTTGAAGAACGAGGAGCGCGGCGCCGTGCAAGAGGCCGAGCGCCGGTACACTCGCCGCATCGAGCTCGTGCCGCGCAAGGAATACCATCTGGAGCAGTTCGACCTGATCGGGAAGTAGCCGCCATGACCGAGGACGAAACCGAACCGCGACGCGAAGAGCGCGTCACGATCAACAAAGAGTTCGAGAGCTACGACGCGTTCATCAACGAATACGTCACGAACATCTCGCGCACCGGCGTGTTCGTTCGCTCGAAGACACCGCTCGCGATCGGGACGAAGGTCAACCTTCGCTTCACCGTGATCATGGACGACATCGAGACGATCGAAGGCGTCGGCGAGGTCGTGCGCGTCCACGAAGAGCCGGCCGGCATGGGTGTCGTGTTCACCGAGCTGTCGAGCTACTCGAAGGGCTTGATCGACAAACTCCTCACTCTGCAGAGCGGCCGCGGAGGCGCGAAGCCCGAAGGCGCCGGCTGATGTTCACGGGGCTCGTCGAAGAGCTCGGGACGCTCGCGCGACTCGAGCTCCGCGGGCCCGGTCGACGCGCCTTCATCCACACGACGCTCGGGCGTGCCAACGCAGGGCGCGCCTCCGAGCCTCTCGTCCTCGGCGAGTCGATCAGCGTGAACGGCGTCTGCCTCACGGTCGATCGCGTGATCGCAGAGGGCTTCGAGGCCGACGTCTCGACGGAGACCGTCGCGCGCTCGACGCTCGGAAGCTTGTCCAGCGGCGCGCGCGTGAACCTCGAGCGGGCGACGCCGCTCGGCGCGCGCATGGGCGGCCACGTCGTCCTGGGCCACGTCGACGGAATCGCGACCCTCGTCGAGTCGAAGCTGACAGGCGACGCCCGCGAAGCGACGTTCGCGCTCGATGCATCGCTCGCGCCCTTCATCGCAGAGAAGGGTTCCATCGCGATCGAGGGCGTGAGCCTCACCGTGAACTCCGTCGAAGACCGCGCCTCCGGGACGCGCTTCTCGGTCATGCTGATCCCCCACACCATGGGAAAAACGACGCTCGACTCGCTGCGAGTTTCTTCGCGTGCGAACATTGAAGTCGACGTCCTCGCGCGCTACGTGCAGCGGCAGCTTCAGACGGGAGCGCGGCATCCCTCGCGCGGACCGGGAGAAGCAGCGGCAGACGACCCCGACGGAGGGCGCGATGACCCACGCACCGACGATGAACGGCTCCTCGAGAAGCTCCGACGTAGTGGCTACGCCTGACGACGCGAATCCCCAGGATCCTCGCGCCGAGTCACCGCGCGTCCCCGAGCCGCGTGGTTCGAACCGCGGCGCCGTCGCACCGATGGGCGCGCATCGACTGACCATCGATTCAGCGCTCCTCGAGCGCGTGAACCGCGCGCTCGATCAGATCCGCGCCGGCAAGATGGTGATCTTGGTCGACGACGAAGATCGCGAGAACGAGGGCGACCTGGTCATGGCCGCCGACAAGGTCACGCCAGAGGCGATCAACTTCATGGCGCGCTTCGGGCGCGGCCTCGTGTGCCTCACGATGACCGAAGAGCACGTCGAGCGACTCGAGCTTCCGATGATGAGCGCGCCCGGCCGCGTCGGTCCGCCGCTCGGGACGGCCTTCACCGTCAGCATCGAGGCGCGCACCGGCGTGACGAGCGGCATCAGCGCCGCCGATCGCGCGCGAACGATCCAAGCCGCCATGGCCCCAGACGTGCGCCCGAGCGATCTCGTCACGCCCGGGCACATCTTCCCGCTGAAGGCGCGACGCGGCGGCGTGCTCGTCCGCACCGGCCACACAGAGGGCTCGGTCGATCTCGCCAGGCTCGCGGGGCAGGCCGACGCCGGCGTCATCTGCGAGATCATGAACGACGACGGGAGCATGGCACGCGTGCCCGATCTCGAGAAGTTCGCGCAGGTGCACGGCCTGATGCTGCTCACGATCGCGGACCTGATTCAGTACCGCCTTCAGACCGAGCGACTCGTCGTGAAGAAGACCGAGTCCGAGCTGGTGCTCGACGTCACGGGCACGCCCTGGCGGGCCGCGGCCTACGAGATCCTCGGCGAAGGGCGGCAGTTCCTCGCCCTGGTCAAAGGCGTCGTCGACGATGGCAAGCCAGTCCTGACGCGCGTGCACTCCGGGACGCTCATCGGCGATGTGTTCAGCTCACCGAGCCACGACGGCGGCGGCAACCTGCGCGAGTCGATCCGCATGATCGAAAACGAGGGAGCGGGCGTCGTTCTCTACATCCCGCCGCGCAGCGAGCTCGACCGTGAGCTCGAGCGCCTGATGAGCCCGCGCGTCGACGCACCGGCTCCCGTCGCGCCGCTCGCGGCCGGCCCCGGCGCGCCGCTCCGCGAGTTTGGCCTGGGCGCGCAGGTCCTCGCGGATCTCGGCGTGACCGAGCTTCGCCTCCTCATCAACAACCCGGGCAAGATCGCCGGGCTCGATGGCTTCGGTCTTCGCATCGTCGAGCGGATTCCCATCCAGCCGCAGCGCTGCTAGCTCGTCGTCCCGTGAGCGCGCAGATCATCGAAGGTCAGGTCGTCGTCCCGAAGGGGGCGCGGTTCGCAGTCGTCGCGAGCCGCTTCAACCACTTCATCGTGGACCGGCTCGTCGACGGCGCGCTCGACGCGATTCGACGCCACGGCGGCGAGAGCGCAGAGGTCACGCTCGTTCGTGTCCCCGGCGCCTGGGAGATCCCGAGCGCCGTCGCGCGCATCGCCCGGAGCTCCGCGGCGAAGACGGACGCCAAGAAGGGCCCGCTCGCCATCATCGCGCTCGGCGCGGTCATCCGCGGCTCGACGCCGCACTTCGACTACGTCGCCTCCGAGGTGACGAAGGGCATCGCGTCGATCTCGCTCGAGACCGGCGTGCCTGTCAGTTTCGGCGTGCTCACCACCGACTCGATCGAGCAGGCCGTCGAGCGCGCCGGAACAAAGGCCGGAAACAAGGGTTGGGAGGCCGCGGTCAGCGCGATCGAGATGGCGAGCCTCTCGACGGCGCTGAAGCTGGCCGGCTTCTAATCCATGGGCGCACGTACGACGGCGCGCGAGTGCGCGCTGATGATCCTCTTCGGCCTCGAAGCCGAGCCGGCCGCGCCCGACGCCGCGGTGAAGAATTTCTTCGCCACGATGGCGACGGACCTCGGCGTCCTCGCCGACGAAGACGCTCGCGCTTACACGCTCGAGCTCGTCGGCGGCGCGACGTCGGAGCTCGAGGCCGTCGACGAACGCGTCCGCGGGGCGAGCCAGAACTGGCGCCTCGAGCGCATGTCGCGCGTCGATCGCAACGTGCTGCGCCTCGCGACATGGGAGCTCATGCACGACGTGCCGCGCGCCGTCGCGATCGACGAGGCCATCGAGCTCGGCAAGCGCTTCGGCACCGAAGACTCTGGCCGTTTCTTGAACGGGATCCTCGAGCGCATCGCGAAGGATCTCGGCGCGAAGTAGCGGTCCCGGCGAACCGTCGGGTTTGCCGAGAGGTTCGCCGGAGTCGTCAGCCGTGCTTCGCGGGCGGTAGCGAGCTCGACGGACGCGGCGGCACAGGGGTCGTGACCGCCGCACGCGGCGCGACCTCGAGCGGCTCTGCGATGCTTCCAAACTGCACGTCGTAGATCGCCGCGCCGAGACGCGCGCCGTCGGGGCTGAGCAGCGCACCACGACGGAGAAGCGCGCGGAGCGTGAGGATGCGACCGGTGAAACCGTAGGGATCGCTGTCGCCGTTACGCCGTCCGAGCATTCGAACTGCGTCGACCAGGGCGAACCGACGGCCATCGGTCAGCGTGAGGACTGCGCCCGTACGCTCCGCGGAACCCACACGCACCCATTCCTCGAGCGTCGAATCCGGCACGAAGCCGTCGCCGAGGAGTGTGCCCGCAGCCGCGTGAACGCGGGGAAACGAGCTGGAGCGGGAAGGGGGGAAGCTCACGGGAGAAGTCTTTCGTAGAGAGGTAGTGCATGAGCCGTGCCGTTCATTCCAACGACGGTGCACAAAAATGGATACGCGCGAGCGCGTCGATAGGTCGAACGCCGCACGGCTGCGAAGTGACGAAGTGCGCGCGTGATCGTGACCATCCGTGACGAGAAACGTCACGTGTGCGGCCGGCTTACATGGGCGAATGAGGCGGAAGGACGCCGCGCAGCTGGGCGAGGCCGAGGCACGCACGTCGTGAACAACGCTCCACTGAGCAGGATCGGAATGTCAGCCCGTGCAGGTCGCGGTTGTCGCTAGCTCGCGTCCGCGCATCGGCTGCGCGGCCTCGAAGCGCCGAAGTTGCGGACGGACGCACACACGCGCCGCAACGACGAGACACACCGCATCGAGACCACGAGACTCAGCGAAGCCAGACGACCGTGACCCCGTCGCCGCCCTCGCGCTGTTCGCCCGGGCGACTGCGCTCGACGTACGAAGAAGCGCGTAGCGCGTCGCGAAGCACTTGTCGCAGCGCGCCGGTGCCGTGGCCGTGAATCAAGAACGCGACGCGCTTTCCCGCGCCGACGCAGCGATCGAGGAACTGCTCGGCGATCGCGACGGCCTCGTGCGCACGGAGGCCACGCAGATCGACCGTGTTGTCGCTCGTCTGCATCGGAATGTCGGGATCCGCAGCCGCATCGAAGGCGATGCTCGGTTTCGGGACCTTCGTCGCCTGCGTCGTGCTCTTCGCACCGCCCTTGCCTTCTGCGCGGCGAACTTCGTCGATGGTGGTGAGCAGCTTGAGCGGGCCCGCGGCGACACGGATTTGTCCCGACGGCAGCACCTCGAGCACCTCGGCATCGGTGCGAAGCCGCGGCACGAAGACGCGCGAGCCCACGCGCACCTCTGCACGTACGACGGCCGGTCGCTCTGCGGGCTTCTTCGCCTCGAGCGACCCTCCGACGGCGACGGTCGCCGCGACCTTGTCGATCATGCGCGCGGCGTCGGCGACCTCTTTCGCGTCGAGCTTCGGTCGACGGAGCCGTGCTTCGGCCGCGCGCAGCTCTTCGCGTGCGCGTCGAACAGCCGTGACGAGCGAGTCGCTCTCGCGCTCGGCCGTCTTCTGCTCGCGCGACGCGACGCGCGCGCTCTCTTCTTCCAGCTCGCGCAGCTGCGCTTGCACCGCCGCCTCTGCCTCTTCGAGCGCGACCTTCGCGCGGGTCGCCGCGAGCCGCTCGGCCTCGAGGCGCATGACGAGGTCCGCGACGCTCGCCGCGCCCTCTGGAAGCAGCGCCTCGGCGCGCGCGATGAGGTGCGCCGGGATGCCGTGACGTCGCGCGACGGCGAGCGCGCTCGACGCGCCCGGCACGCCGACGAGGACGCGGAACGTCGGCTCCATCTTGTCGATGTCGAAGCCGACCGACGCGTTGTGAAAACGATCGTCGCGCAGCGCGAGGACCTTGAGACCCTCGTAGTGGGTCGTCGTCACGACCGCTCCGCCCCGCGCCGAGAGCGACTCGAGTATGGCCGTCGCGAGCGCCTCTCCCTCGCGCGGGTCTGTGCCGCCGGCGACCTCGTCGAGAAGCACGAGCGCGCCGTCGTGGGTGTCGTCGAGGATGCCGGTCAGGTTCTCGACGTGGGCGCTGAACGTCGAGAGGCTCTTCGAGAGCGATTGCTCGTCTCCGACGTCGGTGAGCACCGTGTCGAAGAGCGAGACGACCGAGCCCTCTGCGGCCGGGACGGGCATGCCGAGCCTCACGAGCAGCGCGGCGAGCCCGAGCGCCTTGAGCGCCACGGTCTTGCCGCCCGCGTTTGGTCCGGAGAGCACGAGCACGCGACCGGCGCGCACCTCGAGGTCGCTCGGGATCACGTTCACGCCGGCCAGGACGAGGAGCGGATGGCGGGCTCGCACGAGCGTGATGCGGATGTCGTCGCGTGACGTCCGCTCCGGGATCACAGGCGTCGTCAATCGGAGGTCGAACGCGAGCCGGGCCTGGGCAGCGCGGAGATCGGCGTGCGCGAGCGCGTCTTTGGCCAGCAGGACGGCGGGCATCGCCTCTGCGACGAGCGCGGTCAGTCTGGCCAGGACGATCTCTTCTTCGCGGGCGACCTGCGCGTCGAGCACCTTCTGGCGGTTGCCCATTTCGACGATGACCCGTGGCTCGACGAACAACGTCGCGCCGCCCGAGCTCGCCGCGTGAACGATGCCGGGGAGCCGCTCGTGCGAGTCCGAGCGGACCGGCAGGACGTAGCGACCATCGCGCTCGGTCCAGTAGCCATCGGAGAGCGTCGAGCCGTGGCGAGCGACCAGCTCCTCGAGCTTGCGGACGATGCGATCTCGGGAGGCCTTCCGCTCTCTTCGAAGCTCGGCGAGCCGGGGCGACGCGGCGTCGGCGATCGTCCCGTCGGGGTCGAACGAGCGCTCGAGCTCGAAGCCGAGCTTGTCGTGCTCCGGGCTCGTGTCGCACGAGACGGCGAGGCCCGGCGCGAGCTCTCGATGCATCTTCAGAAACTTTCGGAGACGTGCTGCGGCGCCGAGGATCTTCGCGACGGCGCGGATCTCTTCGCCCGAGAGCGACGCGCCGACGCGGGCGCGACCGAGCGCCTCGTCGACCTCTGCGAACGCCTCTCGCGGAAGAGGCTCGCCGCGATCTTCGAGCGCGCGAGCCTCTGCGATTTCTTCGAGCGACGAGATCGCCGCGTCGCGGCCCCCGACGAAGCCGAGCGAGCGCGCGAGCTCGCGCGCCGTCTCGCTCGCGCAACGACTGGCGATGGCTTCGAGCAGACGGTCGACCTCGAGGTCGTGACGCGTCTTCTCGGGGCACAAGACCCGCGAAGTGGAAGAGCTTCCGTCCATCGAATCCGCCATAGACGGCTCGTCTGCCGCTGACCGGACAGCCGAGGCCACGATCAGTCCGTCGGCTCCTTCGACACGCCACCGGCTCCGCTCGGCATCGGATTCTGCTCCTTTTCGAGGTAGCGGAAGATCGTCCGTGGATCGACGCCGAGATCACGCGCCGTCTGGGTGCGGTTGCCGTTGTTACGCTCGAGCACCTCGAGGACGTATTTCCGTTGGAAGTCTTCCTTCGCCTTCTCGAGCGGGAGGATCGTGTTCTCGCTCGAGGCGCCGAGATCGAGATCTTCGGGGCTGATGAGCGTCTGCTCGCAGAGCACGAGGGCCTTCCGGATGCGGTTCTCGAGCTGACGGATGTTGCCCGGCCACGCGAACTTTCGGATCGCGGCGAGCGCCGCGGGGCTGAAGCCCTTCACGTGCGAGCCGAGCTCGTCGCCATATTTGGTGAGCAATGCCTTCGCGATGATTGCCAGGTCGTCGCCACGATCACGCAGCGGCGGCAGCCAGATGTTGACCACGTTGAGGCGGTAATAGAGGTCTTCGCGGAAGTTTCCGTTGCGGATCTCTTCCTCGAGGTTGCGGTTCGTCGCGGCGACGATCCGGATGTCCACCTTCTCGGGCTTCGAGTCGCCGACCTTGAAGACGACGCGCTCTTGGAGCGCGCGGAGGAGCTTGACCTGAAGGTTCAGGGGAAGCTCGCCGATCTCGTCCAGGAAGAGCGTGCCCTTGTCGGCTTGCTGAAACTTGCCGCCACGCGAGGCGATCGCGCCGGTGAAGGCGCCCTTCACGTGGCCGAAGAGCTCGCTCTCGATGAGGTTCTCCGGGATGGCGCCGCAGTTGATCGGGACGAAGGGGCCCTCTACGCGAGGACTTCGCCGGTGGATCTCTCGCGCGATGAGCTCTTTGCCCGTGCCGGTCTCGCCGGTGATGAGGACCGAGATGTCGGTCGTCGCGACCTTCTGCAGCTTGCGAAACACCTCGAGCATGCTGGGGCACGCGCCGATGATGTCGCCGAACCGCTTGTCCTTCAGCTCGGCCTCGAGCTTGGCCTTGTCGGCGCGCAGGGCGTTCAAGAGGAGCGCGTTCTGCATGATGAGCGAGGCCTGCGAGGCGAAGATACCAAGGAGCTCGAGCTGGGTCCGCTCGAAGAGGTGCTTCACCTTGTCGTTGCCGACGTAGAGCGCGCCGATGACCTCTCCTTGGCTGACGAGCGGGGCGCACATCACGCTCGAGAGCTTCATCGCGATGACGCTCTCGCTTTGGCCAAACTGCGTGTCCGCGAGCGCGTCGGAGACGATGATCGCGCGACCACGATCGACGACCTGACGCACGATGCTGTCGCTGATGGCGCCGCCGGCGTCGGCGATGCTCTCTTTCTTCACGTTGCGCGACGCACGCACGGCGAGCTTTCGCTCTGGCCGCGACGTGGGCGCGCCCGAGGACGGTGTGCCGTCGGAGCCGGGCACCCGCACCATCTCGGCGCCGTCGATGAGGATGATGAAGCCCTTCTGGGCGTGGGTCAGCTCGATGACGTCGTCGAGCATGACCTCGAGGAGCTCGTCGACGCTCTTCATCGCGATGAGCTTTTCGCTGAAGCTGAAGAGCTTTCGAACGCCCGCGAGCTCGGCGCTGATCTTGCCGTCCTTCGGCTCGTCGTCGTCGTCGTCGGACGGACGGGTCTGCGCCGCTTCGGCGAACATGGAGAAGGTGAGCTCGGCGGAGCCCAGCGTGAAGCGATCCCCATGCGAGAGGCGTGAGCGGCGCTTCTTCTTGCCGTTGATGGTGATGTCGGCGACGCGGTCGAGCTCTTCGAGCATGAAGTCGCGCCCGTCGAAGACGATCTGGGCGTGATGATCTGCGACTCCGTCGTACTTCAGCGCCACGTCGTTCCCGAGGGCCCGCCCGAGGGTCGTCACGGGCTTGTGGACGCTGTGCTGCATGGGCGCGCCCTCTCGAACGATGTGCTTCAGCGTCGGCATGTGGGTGGCAGCATAGCAAACGCGGCCCGCTGAACGGGCGCGGTGGGGACCCTCCGGAGCGACAAATTCAGCAAGCGATCGGCGCCTGCTCGTTCAAGCTCGACGCTCACGAGCCAGGCGCTCGAGAAAGGCGATCGCATCGTATCGAGCGCGGTCCGCCTGCTCGGCTTCGGCGAAAGTGAGCTCGGTCAGGACGCGTCGTCGCACGCCGTGAGGTTACCACGCCGCTTTCGTCGCGCTTCCCGTGGGTCAGTAAAGGATCCCCTGCGCCGAGACGCCCATGCCGTTCTGCACGGGCATCGGACCGACGCCGAGGATCTCGCCGATCTTGCCGCGCCCGAGGGCATGGCCGGGATCAGTCGGCTCGGCCTCTGCAGAGCCGCCATGGTCGGGCTCACCGACGAACGCGCCGACGCCGATGCCGATGAGGCCACCCAGCCCTTGCGCGATGAGACCGGTGCGCGGGTCTGCATCTGGGACGGCCAGGTAGACGAAGTAGATCGGTGTCGTCGCAGCGACGCCGATGCCGAAGCCGGCCCACATCGCCCCGATCTGACTCCACGAGGGAACCCACCCGAGTGACGTCGCGGCCGACGCGGCGAAGCCCACGCCAAAGCCGACCGTACCGCCGATGGTGACGGCGTCGTTCGCCCGCGACCAGTTGCCCTGGCTCGCTGCGCCGCCGAACGCCGCGCCGACTCCCGTGCCCCACGTCGACGCCGACAGGACGAGCAAGCTCGTCTTCGGTGAAGGCTGCATCAACGCGCCGGCCAGCGTGCCGAGCGCGCCGCCTGCGGTCGCCCCGAGGAACTCTGCACGCCCGAACGCAGCGAAGTTCCAGTCGCGGCTCGAGCCGGTCGCGCTTCCAATGGCCCACACTTGTGAGCCGAGGCCGGCGCCCAGCCAGAGACCCGTCGCGATCGCGGCGGGCAGGCCACGGGGCATGTCGTCCATCGCGAGGTCTGCGAAGAAGACGCCGAGAGGCATCGCGGCGCCGATGAGCGCGGGCGCGATGATCGCGATCCCGGGGTTGTCGACCTCTGCCTCGGCGTCGATCCAGACGCCGGTGCCTGCGCCGTAGACGGCGGCGGTGATGTAGAGATAGCCAATCTCGAGCGGGGTGCGCTTCTTCTTCGGAGTGGACCCGTACGCGCCAGGCCCGTACGTCGGCTGACAGAACTGCCCGGGCGCGCAAGGTTGCTGGCTATAGCCGGGTTGCTGGCCGTAGCCGGGTTGCTGGCCATAGCCGGGTTGCTGGCCATAGCCGGGCTGTTGGCCATAGCCGGGTTGTTGGCCATAGCCGGGTTGCTGGCCGTAGCCGGGTTGCTGGCCAGGCCCGTAGTAGGGCCCTTGCGGCGGGTTCCAGGTCCCGGGTTGTTGCTGAGCGCTGGCGCTCGAGAGCGCGAGCGCAGTCGCGCTGCCTGCGAGGATCGAAAGCGCGACGCGAGCCGCCGCCCGCTTCATGGCGTGACCGTCGTCATCGTTCTGCCCTGAGCTCCCGCGTCATGATGTCGACCACTGCCTGCTTCGGGTCCTTGCCTTCGTAAAGTACGCCGTAGACCTCGTGCGTGATCGGCATGAGCACGTTCTCGCGCACGCTGAGGTCATACGCGCTCTTCGCCGTCTTGACCCCCTCGGCGACGTGACCGAGGCCCGCGAGGATGTCGGCGAGGCCCCGGCCTTTGCCGAGCTCGACGCCGACGGTGCGGTTTCGGGAGAGGTCGCCCGTGCACGTAAGCACGAGGTCGCCCATGCCAGAGAGGCCCGCGACGGTCAGCGGATGCCCGCCGAGCTTGTCAGCGAGCTGACCGATCTCGAAGAGGCCGCGCGTGATCATGCCGGCGCGTGAGTTGTGCCCCAGACCGAGCCCGTCGATGACGCCCGCGGCGATGGCGATCACGTTCTTCAAAGCGCCACCGATCTCGACGCCGACGACGTCGTCCGACGAATAGACGCGGAGGCGGTCGCTCGCGAAGGCGTGCTGCACCGTATGCGTCGCAGCTTCATTGGAGCCGGCGACGACGACGGCGGTCGGCATGCCGAGCGCGACCTCCTTCGCGAAGCTCGGCCCCGACAGATAGGTGAGGCGCGGCTCGAGGTCCTTGCCGAGAACGTCGACGAGCACCTGGCTCATCAACATGAGCGACTCGTTCTCGATGCCCTTCGATGCGCTGCAGACGAGCGCGTTCGGTGGAAGCAGAGGCTTCGCCTTTGCCATGACCTCGCGCATCGCGTGCGATGGCACGACGAGCACGACGAGCTCGGCTCCGTCGAGCGCGTTCTCGAGACTCGTCGTCGCGCTCAACGTGTCCGGCAGCTTGTGCCCGGGCAGGTAGCGCCTGTTCTCGTGGCCGTCGTTGATGGTCGCGGCGACTTCTTCGCTGAGCGCCCATAGACGGGTGGGGTTGCCTTTGTCGGCGAGGACCTTGGCGAGGGCAGTGCCCCAGGCGCCGGCTCCGAGGACGCAAACCTGAGTCATGGTCGAGCGACGCTATCAGAATTGTCGCCGTCCGACCTTCGGTCGGAATCATCGCCGTCCGACCTTCGGTCGGAATCATCGCCGTCCGACCTTCGGTCGGAATCATCGCCGTCCGACCTTCGGTCGGAATCATCGCCGTCCGACCTTCGGTCGGAATTCGGGAGCCGGCTCTCCGGGAGAGCGCGGGGTCACGGCGTCGGCCCTGGTAGACTCCGCGCGATGTTCGGACGCTCGACGGCCTCGGTATCTCGCGCTTGCCGCTTTGCGGCGCGGAGCCTCTTTCTCGGCACTCTCGCGACGTCGATCGGCGCGAGCGGGACCGTCGCGCTGACCGGGTGCACGCAGCAGGCCTATCTAGCGGTCATGCCCGGCGTGCTGAACGATCCCTCGAACCGCACGCTTCGCCGCGAGCTCTTGGCGTTCGCGACCGACACACTCTGCAAAGAAATGATGAAGCGCAGCGTCCCGCTGAAGCTTCGCGACGACGACCCCACGATCGGCCGCTTCTATCCGCACCAGTGCAACGTCCAGACGCTCGATAACGGCGACCTCTACATTCAGTTCTCCGGCTCTGGGTTCGCTTGGTCGAACCTCACGAAGCGCATCGGCTTCAACGCCAGCGCGGCGATCCAATACGACCAGGATTTCCGCCTGGATGGCTCGACGATGTACGTCTACTTCCGCGCCGCGAACACGACGCAGAAGAAGTTCGAGGTCGTGATGACGGAAGCCGGAACGCTGCAAGCAAACCCGCTCGGGGCCCTCCTGCCCGGCGGCAACGCGCAGGCGTTCGCGAACCAGATCGGCGAGGGCCTCTTGGCGCACGAGATCGGTCGAGGCTTCACGGTCGTGCGTGACAGTGACGGCAGCGTCGAGTTCTCGATCGGTCTGCTCGAGCCCGGACAACGCCCCGATGCACCCTACAAGCGCAACGCTCAGGACCGCATCGTCTATGCGAACGAGCGCATCGAGATCCACTCCGGGCAGCGCGACTACGTCGGCCCGATCGAGATCCCCGACGACGACATGGCGCTCTACGTCACGATGCAGCTCGAGGGCGCGGCGACGGTCGACGCCATGGTGTTCCACCGGTCGATCGCGGATGGCTGGCTTCAGTCGTACATCACGGGCGCGGTCGCCGGACCGGCACCTGGACCGGGCCTCTTCGACGAGACGGTCACGAGCGCGCCGAGCGCGATGCCCGGCGGCTTTCAGACGTCGGCACAGGCAGGCCCCGCGCTCTTCCGTCGGATGATTCGCGTGCCGAAGGGCGCCTACTACCTAGTGCTCGACAACACCGCGACCGCCGGGCAGTCGGCGCCTCCAGCCACCGCCCTCGACGATCGCGCCGCGCTCGTCAGTCTGGCCATCGAGCTGGGCGACGCCCCCTGAGGTCGCGACCGAAGGCGACAGAAGCCGCGCCCGAGCGTCGGACGGCGACAGCGAGCGTCGGCGAGGGGCGGGCCGGAGGATCCGCCGAAACTAGGACGCCCCTACTCGGCGCAGCCCGCGAGCGGACTCGATTTGCTCGCGTTGCAGCTACCGGAGAGGACCTCGGACAGGGCGCACTGACGGTGGATCTCCGTCTCGAACCTGCGCATCACGGCGAGATCGACGAGCCCGTCACCATCGAAATCATCCATCACCGTCCCGATGATGGCGTCCGAGCGCGACGGCACGTCCAGGAAAGGACTGCAGCTGTCGGCGACGATGCCCGAAGCGCCAGGGGAGGTCGAACAGAGTGAGAGGGATCGATCCGTCGCGACGAGGAGGTTCTTCGCCGCGGTCGCGCACGCATCCGCACCTGCGTCCTTGGGGCAAGGCGCGACGGGGATCGGAGACGTGTCGACCACGCTCGTCGCGCACGAATAGAACTGCGACGCATCGATCTCGACGGGCGTGGCGAGCATGCCGCCGCCCGTGTTGCGCGCCAGGAACGCTTGCGCGCCCGCGCCACCGGGACCAGAGAAGCCGACGATCGCGACCACGTCGAGCTCGCCATCTTCGTCGTAGTCGATGAGTCGGAGCTTCGTTGTCGACCCGAGCACCTTGATGTTCGTGGTGAACCTCTGCTCGGAAAGCAACTTGGGAGCGTCACCGTCCATCTGCGCGACGACGATGTGTCCGTCGAGCGTCGTGTCGCCGACGGGAGTCGTGAGCACGATGGCCTCTTCAGTCGCCGGATCGCCGTCGAGCTCGGCCGCGAGGATCGCCGGTGCGCGCGACGTGACGTTTTGCGGCTGCTCGTCGCCGAGATCGTCGATGAGCAGGCTGATGGCGGTGTTGGTCGTGCCCAGCGACGGCGCGCTGAGCTCGGCGTCGCCGGTACCGAACACGGGCGCGATCTCGTATCCGATGCTCTTGCGGTCCATGAACGTACAACCCGCCATGACGTCGCAGTCGGGTCGGACTGTCACCACCATGAGGTCGTTGTGCACGACTCCATCGACGTCGTCCTCGGGGCGAGAGAACTGTCCGACGACGCCGGTGACGACGATCGCGTCGCGGTCGTCTGGACCGTTGAAAGGTAGATAGGGCGAATAGACGGCGCGATCGGTCGAGCCGAACAAGAGCCCCGCGCGGCGACCTGCCATCAACGTCGAAGGGTCGCAGGCCGTCTCGAGCCCTACGTCGGAGACCGCGTCCTCTTGCCCCTTCACGGCGAGGCGCCCGGTGATGATGCGACGCAAGCCGGGGAGGTTCCCGAGAAGGGCGAAGTCTTCCGGAGGGCCAGCGGGCCTGCCGTAGGCGACCTCGATGTCGTCGTATTGATCGCAGGACTCTTTGACGTCGCCCCCCATCGGAGCCGCACCGTCGATGTCCGTGCCCACCAAGATGTCCTCTGCGCCGTCTCCATCGAAGTCGCCGATCGCGAGCTGGTCGACGCGCGCGCTCGTCGCGAGCGAGGCCGAGCTCATGGCGAAGCTCGTCCCTGGCAAGAAGATGTCGACCCCGGACGAAGGCGGCGTGGCGATGACGCTCATCCGACCGTTGCCGTTGAGGTCGGCGATGCGAGCCTGACTCCACGAATTGGCGTTGCTCTTCGCCGCTTCGGTCACCTTGGTCGGAGTGATCGGCGTCCCAGTGTCGTAGTCGATGAAGAGCACCGACCGCTCGGTCACGAGATCGAGATCGCCGTCGCCGTCGATGTCACCGATCGCCTTGACCCCTGCAGGATCGACAGGCTCATCCATTCCCATCACTGCCGACGGTAGGGCGTAGGTCGCGAACGGCGGCGGCGGCGGCGGCGGGTCGGGGGGCGGCATTGGCGTCACCTCGGTGTATTGCTCGAGCAGGACGAGCTTGCCGCTCATCATGACGGCCGCGACGGCGGGGACATGCCAGTTCGCGACCTCGATCAACGAAACGATCCCGTCGTTCACTCCGATGTTCGGAGCCAAGTCCGAGAGCTTGTAGATCTCCGGAGTCGAGTCCATGTCGAACGTGCCGGTCGGATCGGCGTTCGGCGGATCGATCGCGCGCGACGTGACGATGATCGAGTCCTTCGTCGCGACGAGGATCTCTCCGCCGTCCCCGGGCATGACCATTGTGGGCTCGGCAGCCGGGTCGCGCACCGCGATGTCGACCGCGATCGGACCGCCGCGCAGATCGCTGAAGTTCAATCCGGCGATCGTGAACGGCAGGTCCAAGGTCGGCCCGTAGTTCTCGAGCGAGATCTCGATGAACCCGAGCGACTTGTCGACCAGCGGGACGCCTTGCGCCTCGACGACGACGTACGGCACGTCGAAGTTCGTCTCGCTCTTCGTCGACATGAGCCGACGATCACCAATCGTGACCCCGGGAGGCAGCGGGATCGGGAGCTCGCCCTCGAGAGGAAACGGGGTGTAGACCTTCGGAGAATAGGAAGGCCCCGGTTCGCCTCTCAGCGTCACGAGCGCCGCGCCGATCGGCAAGACGACGTCGTCCGCGCTCAGGTCGTCTTCGGTCAGCTCGCCGACGATGGGTCGCACGCCCGTCGTGGAGGGCCCTGCGACGATGCCGGACGAGTCTAGATACGTGATGCTCGGACCGCCGGCGCCACCCGTGGAGGTGACCACGAGATCGCGATACCCATCGCCGTCGAGATCGGCGCTCTGTCCGTCGAAGCCGCTCGCGTCGATGATCGGCTTCGCGGACGCCTCGAAACGGTTCGATCCGCGCCGGCACTGGCCGTCCGCGCCGACGCCGAACCCGGGCGGACACACGCGGATCGCCTGGTCTGCGGGGTCCGAGCTCGCGGTGTCAATCGGCGCGCCCCAAACGTATTGGCAGGCGTGCGAGGCCTCTGCGTCCGCGCACGAGTACCGGCACTTCGTCGACTCATCGAGTTTGAAGCCTGCGCGGTACGCCTTGCACAGCACCTCGAGCGTCGCCGCATCACTCTCGTAGGCGGGGTCGACGATCGTGTCGCACTCCTCGCCCTCGTCTCGATCGATGACTCCGTTTCCGCAGACACCATCCGGGATGTCGGGCAGGTTGTCGCAGGCGACGAAGCTCGAGGTGACGAGGCCGAGCGCGCCGAGCGCGAGCGCTCGGAGAAACGAAGAGGAAGGACGAAGGCGACGACGGATAGGCATCGATCAAAACCTGAGCTTCACGTGCGCCATCACACCATCCGGGCCGACCGATGCGGTCGCGTCTTCCAGCTCGAGCGAAGGCGCGGGGTTCACCGGCTTCGGCGTACCCGGGGTCGTCTCGTCGAGCGTCGGAGCCGCGTTCGGTTTCGCGGCCGGATCGATCAGGAACATGCCGAGGCCGATGACGGCGAGGACGCCGGCCCCGCCACCGGTCGCCGCCGCAGCGATGGTGTAGCGATCGCGCGCGCTGCGATGCGCGTCGTAGTCGTCAATCTCGGCGCCGCTGATGTTGCGCGACGAGCGGTCGTCGAGGATCGACTGCGCCTGCCCCTGCTCGAGGAACGCGAGGCCCACGAAGATGCCGCTCGTGACGAGCGCGGCGCCCGATACGGCGAACACGCCGTAGGAAAGATCGCGTTGGGTCGTCGTATCGAGCTCGAGCTCGAGCGGCGCGACCTTCCCGCGTGTCAGATCCACGGTCTGGCTGCGAGTCACGTGCCCGTCCTTCGCGGCGACGACGAAGTGTCTTCCGGCGCGGAGCGCCAGCGGCGCCGTCAGCGGCGCGTCGCCTACGTAGCGACCGTCCACGCTGATTTCTGCGCCGTCAGACGTCGCGAGGGTGATCGTTCCCGGCAGCTCTTCGAGATCCTGCGTCACCGGCACGAGCTCTTCCGCGAGCGCCTTGATCGTGACCTCTTTCTCGCGAAACCCGGGCGCCGTGAATTTGATGGTGTGATCGCCCGGCGTCACCTCTGCCGTCACGTTTCCATCGGTCTCGGCCTTGCCGTCGACGGACACGCGTACGCCCGGCGTCGATGACGAGATGTAGAAGCGCGTCGCCTTGGGCGCCGTGTCGACTGGAGAGGTCGCAGTGGGAGTCGCCCCATCCGTCGGTGGCATCCCGGCCGACAGATCCTCGAGCGCCTTTGCGGCGTCCCCTCGCCGGCCGCCAGTCTTCACCTTCTCGAGGTAAGCGCGATAGTCACGGATGGCTTCGTCGCGTCTCTTCGCGTCGCCAGTCGTCGTGAAGAGCCGCCGCTCGGTCTGCGCGATCGAGAAGAGGATCCCCTCTTTCGGAAGGAGCCCGTACGCCTGCGTGAAGGCCTGCAACGCGACGTCGTACTGCGCGTTGTCGTACGCGCGACCGCCAGCAGAGAAGAGCGCTCGAGCCTTCGCGGTCACGTCGCCTGCTGGCGCTGACGGGCCTGCGGATGCGCCGCCCCCGGCCGAGGTCTGCGTCGGGTTTGGCTGAGAGAACGCAGTAGAGGCGGCAAGAAACGCCGCGACGCCAAACGCGCTCGACGCGAGCCGCCTCGCCCTCCGACCTTCAGTCGGAACTGGCACCGTCCTCACCACTCGTAGTCCTTCTTTTTGCCGACGATCGCCTTCAGCGTGACGATCTCGACGATGTCGTCGTTCGGAGTGACCTCGAGATCCTGGGGCGCGAAACCGGCCCGGCGAATCGAGAGCTTCACCTTCTCGCTCCCGTACGGCACGCGCATGTCGTCCGTCGCGACGCCGAGCTTCGTGTCGCCTAGCCACACCTCGCAGTCGGCCGGCACGGTCTTCAGTTTCAAGAGGACGTCGACCGGCGGCTTGTCCACGGGAGCGACGTCGACCGTCCCCGCTGGGGCCGACGTCTCTGCGGTCGCCGTGATGCTCGGTTCGGTCGTCGGAGCAGACGTGGTCTCCACGGACGCGTTCGCAGAAGGCGGCGTCGTCGTACGAAGCGCGAAGAAGGCTCCGACGCCTGCCGCGACGGACACCACGCCGGCGGCCGCGAGCCACGGCGCCCAACCACGTTTCGCACTCGCCTCCGCGCCGCTCGCGGTCGTTCCGGCAAAAGTCTTCGGTCCTTCCCCAGCGCCGGGAGCCGCGATGGTCGCCGCATTCGACGCGAAGTCGAACGCCGACGGCGTGTGAAACGCCGGCGTCAACGCGCCGGCACCCGAAGCCGCAGACAGCGGCGGGAGCTTCGACGCCTCTACGATCCCGGCGCGCGCCGCCGCCTCGGTGAGCGCGTCCATCGCCTCGATGACGCTCTGGTACCGAGCGGCCGGATCCTTCGCCATCATCGTGAGTACGGGCGCGTCGAGCTCGGGGGCGAGCGGGGCGAAGTCCGTGAGCTTCGGCGCCGCGACCGACGCGTGCTTGACCATGACGTCGATCATCGACTCGCCGTCGAACGGCAGCCGCCCCGTGAGGAGCTCGAACACGACGACTCCGAAGGCGTAGATGTCGGTCCGATGATCGACGCCGCGTCCGTGCACCTGCTCGGGCGACATGTACGAAGGCGTCCCCATCGGGATGCCGGACCGGGTCTTGTGCTGTGCGCCGAGATCGCCGGCGAGCTTCGCGATGCCGAAGTCGAGGAGCTTCGGGATGGGCCGGCCGTCGTCGTCCGCGGTGAGAAAGACGTTCTCGGGCTTCAGGTCGCGATGCGCGATGCCGTGCGTGTGCGCCGCTCCGAGGGCGCGCGCGAGCGGTCGCAAGATCGAGATCGCCTCTTCCGGAGGGAGCCGCCCGCCGCGCGCCTTGAGATGCCGGTCGAGCGTGGTGCCCTCGAGGAGCTCCATCACGTAGTAGTGCCGGCCGTCCGCGAGCACGCCGAAGCTGAAGATGTCGATGATGTTTCGGTGGCGGATTTGATTGACCGCCCGCGCTTCGGCGAGGAACCGCGAGACCATCTCTGCCTTGGCCGAGAACTCGCGCTTCAACACCTTGATCGCGGCGCTCTTGCCGATCATCGGGTGGATGCCGCTGTAGACGGTGCCGAACCCGCCCTCGCCGAGCAAGGCGATCACCTTGTACTCGCCGACGACGTCCCCTTCCTTCAGGGATTCGTCGGCGCCTGCAGGTGCCACATCACCGATGAGTGACGTCCCGTCCTTCGCGCAGAAGGCCGTCCCCGACGGGTAGTCGGTGGCGCAGGTCGGACAGCTCGGCATGCTCGCGCAGTCTAGCGAAGTCTGCTTTTCCATGGGACCCACGTCGAATCGTCGCGGCCCAATTCGCCCCACCTCGACAGCGGCGGCGTTGCAAGACGGATAGTGCTTGATCCGCAGCGAGGACGAGGAGAAGTGTCGGCCCTCGGGCGAGCCCGCCCGACCCCGCCTTCAGGATTCGCACGGTTCTCCGGCGAAGATGGCCTCCGGCAACACGTTGAGCAGCGACAAGGAAGAAGGCCCAAGCGCCCCGACGGCTCCGCGCAAAGCGAAGCGCCCGGCGAAGCGCGACGCGAAAGCGGGCCCCGGAGCAGACGGAGTAGACGTCGCGCATCGTCGAAAACCGGCGAAGAAGGCGCGGCCTGCGACGCCTCCGAAGCACGAATCCGACGACGTCGACGAACCCGCTCGAGACGCGGAGGCCGTCGACGAAGGCGACGTGGCGGAACGAAAGACCGGGACGAACCCGCCGCCGAGCAAGGTCCTGCGAGCGATCTTCTACGCGCTCTGGGTCATCACGCTCCCGCTCTGCTTCGCCGTCGCCACGGTATGGCTCTTCACACCCGCGCCGGACGCGGTCGACGTGAGCGCGCTGCGGGCGCTGGTCTCCGAGCAGAAGATCCCCTTCGGGATCGTGTTCTTCACGGCGTTCGCGATCCTGATCTGGCGCTTCCGATACGACCTTCCGCTCTCCCAGCAAGCAGGCATCGCGGGACGCGTGGGCGTGCCACCGAAGCTGCGCGGTCGAGTCGAAGAGGCGATGGCGCTCGTCGAGGAAGCTCGGCGAATCATGAAGTCGAAGCGCCGCGCGATCGAACGCGAGCTCACGCCGAGCGAGCGCGACGACGTCCGTGACGCGCTCGCCGACCTCGAAGACGCGATGAACGCAGACCCCTTCGTGGTGAAGACGTTCGAGCGCGCCCACGGGAAGGCCGATCGCGTCGTGGGCGAGCACCTGGGTCGCTGGCGCAAGGGTGAAATCCGCGAGTACGCAGAGTCGATCGCGATCGCGATCGCGGTCGCCATGGTCCTGCGCCTGCTCGCGTTCGAGGCCTTCAAGATCCCCAGCGGCTCGATGATCCCGACGCTCATGGTCGGCGACCACATCTTCGTCAACAAGCTCAGCTACGGGCCGGTGCTCCCATTCAGCGAATCGCGCATCCTCGCGGACATGCCGCCGAAGCGCGGGGACGTGATGGTGTTCAAGTACCCCGAGAAGCCCGAGCTAGACTTCATCAAGCGCGTGATCGCGCTCCCCGGCGACACGTTCGAGGTCGTCGACGGTCGTCCCATCTTGAACGGGTGGATCGTCCCGCAGTGCAAGGTCGGACCGTTCGAGCACGACGGTCGGACCGGCGACCTCTACATCGAATACCTCGAAGACAAGGCGTTCATGACGCTCTTCGACGTGCCGCCGCCGGAGACGACGTGCGAGTCGAGCCGCGACTGCGACGGCGAGGGGACGTGCTACGCGGGCCTCTGTGGCACCGACTACAAGTCGTTCCACGTGTCGCCCAACGAGGTCTGGGTCATGGGCGACAACCGAAACAACAGCCACGACTCGCGCAGCTGGTACAACGGTCGCGGCGGCGGCGTTCCGTTCGAGAACATCAAAGGTCGCGCGATGTTCGTGTTCGCGACGTTCGGTCCGGGGACCTCTTGGAAGGACCGCATGCTCGTCAACGTGATGGGTCGCCCGCGCATCCCGGAGTCCCAGGCTCGCTTGCAGCCCGCACTCGACAAGTGCCTCCGCGACATCCCAGCCGTGACCTCGCCTCCTCCCCCTTCGGGCTGAGTGGGTTCGGCCGATGCGCCGGCCTGTTCGCTGCGCCGTCCAGGCGTCACCCGTTACAGCGCTGGGGAGCTCTGCTAGCGTCGCGCGCAAGGGCCAGATGAAAACGATCACACGCGGTGCGCGTCTCTCTCCGCTCGGCGGGGCACTCCTGTCGCTGGGCGTCCTCTTCGCTTTCTCGGCGACGACGACCGGCTGCGACAAGTTGAGCGAGCTCACGGGCAAGAGCTCGAGCAAGAGCACCAAGAAGAAGAAAAAGAAGAAGAGCGACGGCGAGAGCGAGAGCGAGAGCGCGGAGAGCGGGAGCGAGAGCGGGGCGGAGACCGATCCCAGCGCCACGCCGACCGCGTCCGCGGAAACGCCGCCCGAGACGCCCGACGCGGGCGAGCCCGATGCCGCGACCCCGGCCGTCAACGACACCGTCACCCACTACCCCGACGAGGTCTCGCAGGGCGGCACCGTTCGTCTCAAGGTCGTGAAGAAGGTCTACCAATCCGCCGACATCATGTCGAAAGAGCTGGGCAGCCTGGCCCCAGGGACGTTCATCAATCTGAAGAGCAGCCACGCCGAGTGGATGCTCATCGAGTGGCCGAGCGGCGTCGGCGAGCTGTCTCTCGGGTGGATTCAGCTCAAGCGCTACGACAACTCTGCCGCGGAAGAGGCGACGCCGCCGCCGGACTCGGGGCTGATCCATCCGGACGCCCAGGTCCCCGACGCTGCGGTCATCCCCGACGCTGCGGTCATCCCCGACGCCGCGCCGACCGCGACGGCAACCGCGACGGCGACGGCGACGACGAGCTCGGCGACGACTCGCCCGAAGATCCGCATCCCGATCAAGCGAAAGTAGCGCCTCACGGTCGCGCTCCGTCGATAGCGGGGCGCGACCGCGAACGCCTCAGCGAACCACGCCGAGCGCGCGCCCGACCTTCGTGAAGGCGACGATCGCTCGCTCGACGTGCGCCAGCTCGTGCGCTGCCGAGAGTTGGACGCGGATGCGCGCTTCGCCCTTCGGTACGACCGGATAGGAGAACCCGATCACGTAGATGCCTTCGTCGAGCATCTTCGCGGCCATCTCCTGCGCGAGCTTCGCGTCGCCCAGCATGATCGGCACGATCGGATGGATGCCCGGCTTGATCGTGAAGCCGGCCTTCGTCATCCCGTCGCGGAACGTCTTCGCGTTCGACATCACCCGCTCTCGCAGCCCGGGTTCGGCGTCGATGAGCGCGAACGCAGCCAGGCTGGCGCCGACGATCGCCGGCGCGACCGAGTTCGAGAAGAGATACGGACGCGAGCGCTGGCGAAGCAGATCGACGATCTCGCGCCGCCCTGTCGTGAAACCGCCGCTCGCACCTCCGAGCGCCTTGCCCAAGGTCGAGGTGATGACGTCGACGTCCGCGAGGACGCCGAGCTCTTCCGGTGTGCCGCGCCCCGTCGGACCAATGAAGCCGGTGGCGTGCGACTCGTCGACCATCACCATCGCGTCGTACTTCTTCGCGAGCGCGACGATCTCCGGCAGCTTCGCCAGGTACCCATCCATCGAGAAGACGCCGTCGGTCGCGATCATGCGCAGGCGCTTGCCACTCGCCTTTTGAAGGCACTCTTCGAGCGCCGCCATGTCTCCATTCGCGTAGCGATGCCGCTCGGCTTTGCAAAGTCGGACGCCGTCGATGATGCTCGCGTGGTTCAGCGCGTCGCTGATGATCGCGTCCTCTTCACCGAGCAGCGTCTCGAAGATGCCAGCGTTCGCGTCGAAGCACGACGAGTAGAGGATGGTGTCGTCTTTGCCGAAGAAGCTCGAGATGGTCTTCTCGAGATCCTTGTGAATGTCCTGCGTGCCGCAGATGAAGCGGACGCTCGACATGCCGAAGCCGCGTGAGTCGAGCGCCTTCTTCGCGCCCTCGACCAGACGCGGGTGGCTCGACAGTCCCAGGTAGTTGTTCGCGCAGAAGTTCAGGACGTCGCCCTGCGCCGTGTGGATCGAGGCGCCCTGCGGGCCTTCGATGATGCGCTCGTCTTTGCGCAGACCCGCTTCTCGGATCTCGTCGAGGATCTTGGCGTAGACGGGGCGTGCAGAGTCGAACATCGGGGCCTCAGGTGCTCTCGCCGGCGGGGCCGGGATCTTCTCGGGGTGTGGGTGGGTTGACGATCGCCGGCGGCTCGACCATCGGAGGCGGCTCGACCATCGGCGGCGGCGGGACGTACATCCGCGGATCGGTGATCGCCGTGGCGGCCGCGCGAAGCTCTGGAAAGTCCGCGGCGAGCCGCGCCACGAACGCGCGTCGCGTCGCGTCGTCGGGCGCGACGACCGGTTTACCTTCGGAGTGAGCCCGCCAAAGCGCGTAGTACCAGGCGGCCATCGAGGCGTGCGCCTCGATCATCGCGCCCACCGTCTCTGCGGAGAGGATGACTGTCCCCGACATGGGGCGGCAGCATATACGAGGACGTGGCGCTAATCTGCGCGAGCGAGCGCGAAGCGCTCGACGGCGACCGCACCTGCGGCGAGAAGCGCTTCGCTGCATGCAGCGAGCGTCGAGCCTGTCGTGACGACGTCGTCGACGACGCCGACGCGAAGGCCGGCGACGCCGCGCGCCGAAAACGCCTCGCCGACGGCGGCTCTTCGCTCCGACGCGCTCTTTTGAGCCTGCGGCGACGTGTCGAGGGTTCGAACGAGGCGCCTCGTGACGAGCCTCGCGTCGAACGCGCGGCCAAGCGCGCGGGCCAAGAGCGTCGCTTGATTGAACCCTCGCGCGGCGAGGCGCTTCGGATGGAGCGGGACGGGCGCGAGCACGTCGAGCCGTGGCCTCTCCGGGAGCGGCGTGGTCGCGAGGATCGTCGCGAGCGCGCGCCCCACGTCCTCGCGTCGGCCGTACTTCATTCGCACGATCGCCTCTTTGATCGGACCGCCCCACTCGACCCAGGCCCACGTTCCGTCGCGAAGCGTCGGGCGGACCACGACCGAAGCGGCGCACGTTCGGCAGAACACGGCGCGTCGCTCGAGGAGCACGTCGCAAGCGACGCAACGCGGCGGCGAGACGAGATCGCCGAGCGCGATGGCAGCGCGTTCGCACCCTGTACGTAAGAGCACCCACGGAGAGCCGGTCGCGCCCTCGACAACATCCGACATGTTGGGCTCATCGGCAGAGGACCCCCAAAGTTGCGTGTAGATCGCCGCCGGACGCGTTTCCGCGTTAGCATCGGAGCCCGGTCGTCGAAGCTCTTCTGGATCGGTAGGGAGACGAAGGTTTGAGCACGGTCGAGTGGCGTTTCACCGACGACCAAGGCGTCGAGCAGGTGGTCTCCACGGATGAGCTCTGCGCAGCGCTGGCCAGCGGCAAGCTCGCGCCTTCCACGTCCGTCTGGCGAGACGGGATGAAGGAGTGGTCGCCCGCGTTCAGCATGCCAGAGCTGACCGAGGCGATCACGGCGGGGACGCGGGTTTCTCGTGGATCGATCCCTCCGATCTCCGGCGCCGCGATGAGATTGCCGACGCCACCACCGGTGCCGATCCCGGTGGGAAAGCCGCGCGGGCCGATGCACACGCTCACGGGGCTCGAGCCCGTCGAGCTCGCCGAGAGCCTGTTCCAGACGACGCCGGACGCGGGTGGGCGGGAGCCGATGCCGTCCGAGCCGACCGACGCGGGCGGTGATTGGAGCGACGTCACCGACTTGATCCCGAAGGCGCCCGCGGTCCCTCGGGACGCCCCGCGCATGGTGCCCCCGAAACGACGTGCGCCGTCCCTGCCGCCACCGCCGATGCCGGCGATCCCGACCCCTCCACCCCTCCACCCCCAAACGCCAAAGGCCGTCGCGCGCCGGCCCACGCTGACCGGAACCGGGCACAAAGGGCCTCGACCCGGACCGCCGCCGCGACCGCGAAGTATTCCCCCGGCAGCTGCGACTCCGGCGCCTGGCGAAATCTCGGAAACGGCGCTCGCGCCCACGCCCGCCGCGCCGACCGCCGCCGCGCCGATTGGCAAGGGCCGACCCCGATCGATCCCGCCGCCGCCGCCGCGCCGCCTCCACAAGACCCTCGAAATGTCGTCCGCAAGAGATGGCGGATCCAAGGACACTCCGAGGCCGGCGCCGACTGCGCCGACGCGACGCTCGACACCGCCGCCGCTTCGCCGGCAGCCTTCCATGCCGCCCGCCGGGCTTCCCCCGGCGATCGCGCAGGCCAGGACGCTGGTATCGCCGGCCACGAGCCCTCAAACAGTCGATTTCGGCTCGGCGCATACTCCTGCCCCGCCGACCGCCACGCCGCTGACCGGCGCTGCATTGCCGCGCATCGCGCCCCATCGCCCGACCTCGATGGGGCTCGGCACCAAGCGCGCCATTCCGCGCGAGGAGCCCAACGATCCGCCGACGGTGACGAAGGCGACGAGCACCGAAATCGCGTCTTCGCCGAAGCTCGGAACGCGGACGAAGGTGAGCGGCGTATCGCCGGCCACGCCTTCGCCCGTGACGAAAGAAGGCACCGAGATCATCGCCGCCTCGCCCGTGCTGAACGACGCGCGCGCGGCCTTCGCCGCAGAGATGAAGAAGGACGCGCCCGCCCCCGAACCTGCGCCTCGTCGTGCGCGGACGATGGAGATGGAGGTCGGCGATCACCAAAAGGCCGCGGCGAAAGAGGTCACGTCGCCCGACTCGCGTGCACCTGCAGAGCTCGCCCAGCCGAAGTCGACGCCTCGCGAGCTCATCGCGCTCGGCGACGGAGAAGACGAAGCGACGTCTCGGATGAAGCTCGAGACGCTGAACGCCGCGGACAAGTCACCGTCCCGTCCGCCTACCTCGGCAGCGCCCTCGTCTCGCGCGCCCACCTCGACTCCGCCGGTTTCTGCCGCCGCCGCGAGCGGCGCACGATCTCAATCGGGCTCAGCACGCGCTGTTCGACCCGAGGACACGCGTCGTCGGCGCAAAAAGGGCGGCTTCGAGCTGACGTTATCGTCGCTGCTCGCCGCGAGCGGTTTCTGGGTCGTCGGACTCGTCGCGTTCTTTTTCGTCGGCCGAGCTTCGGGCTTCCGCACCGAGTCTCCGCAAGCCCGCGACGGCGTCGCCGATTCGTTCCTCGCGTGGGAGACGCCGTCGTCGGTCGCACCCACTGGCCCCGTCGGTCCGCTACCTTGCTGGGTGACGCGGCAGCCGGTCGAGTGGGTCCCCAGCGCGTCGAAGTCCGTGCCGTTCGAGATGCACGCCAACGGCGAGGACGCCATCGACGTCGGCGTCGCCGTCGACGATCGCGAGGGCATCGGCCTCCGCGTCGATCTGAAGAGCGGCAAGATCGACGAACAGTTCCGAAAGAAGACCGACGCAGACATCACGCGCGTCGTCCCGACTGGACAAGGCGAAGGCTTCTACGTGAGCGAATCGGGGGCGCGTGAGTACCTTCCCATCGACGGCGATCCGACGCTCGCGCTCGTGTTCGAGAAGAACCAAATCGGCATGGCCGACATGCCTTCTGGTGAGCCGACGAAGCTCTGGAGCCTGGACGGCGACGACGAGGTCTCCGTCGCGACCGTCGTGAAGACGAGCGGACCGTGGCTGCTGACGTTCAAGCGCGGCGACGCCGTCTACGCGGGCTACTTCGACAAGCAGAAGCACGCCGCAGGCGACCTCGTCGTGTTGAAGGGCTCGGGCGGAAAACTCGGCAAGCCGCGCGGCGGGTTCAATGGCACCGAGATCGCGATCACCTTCGCAGACAAGCCTGACGGCGACGACACGGGCTACGAAATCCGGCTCGGGCGCGCGCCGCTCGGCTCGCTGCCCCCCGAGACGTCGATGATTCCGCTGCCAGAGGGCGGACCTGGGAAGAACGCGATTTCGCCGGACATCGTCGGCCTCTCGAATGGACGCTGGCTCCTCATGTGGACCGAAGGCGAGAGTGGCGCGCGCGCGATCCGAGCGCAGACTTACGACTCGACGATGCAGCCGATCGGAGATCCCATCGCGCTCTCGCCGCCGGCAGGTTCGTTCGGTCAGGCGATCCTCGGCGTGTCGGGCAACTACACGACGGCCGCCTTTCTACAGGCGCAAGACGACGGCTTTCAGCTGTGGGGGGCGGTGCTGCAATGCGGGTTCTGAGGCCGACCACCCTCTCGCGCGCGGCCGTCGTCGCGCTCATGCTCACGATGCCGCTCGGCGGTTGCATCGCGACAGCGCCGACGTCGCACCTCGCGAACGGTGAGAGCTACGCGAGCGGTCAAGAGAAGTACGACTCGTTCTTCAACTCGGTCGCCGAGACGAAGAAGAAGGCCGACGACTCCGAGGGTGAAGCGCCGCTGCGCAAGAAGGTCGCGTCGGCGCTCGGGCTCGAAGAAAGCGCGAAGACCTCCGAGACGCTCGACGCGGCCAAGAGTCGCTCGAGCGATCTCAAGAAGGGTGGCAGCAAGTTCTACGTGGTCCTCGACCCGGAGGCGAAGCTCGTCGTGAAGGCCGGTCCCGAAGACAAGGACGACACCAAGGCGTTCGTCGAAGCCGTTGGTGGTGCCATCAAAGACGGCCTCGCGTCCGCGGACGAGCTGACGGCGTTCGCGCGCGACGTGGAGAGCCTCGAGGCGCAGCTTCCAACGCTCGACTCGGATCTCGCGACGACGTTCCCGGAGCCGAGCAAGCAGAGCGAGGTGAAGCTCGAGCTCGACGCGGCAAAGGCGATCCTCGAGAAGGCCCGGCTGAAAGCAGAGAGCGAGTCAGGGCGCGCGCTTCGATTCTCGGTGATGCTCGCGGGCGCGGTCGATAGCGGCGCGGCCGGAGAGCTCCTGGCTGCAGCCGCGAACAAGGGCAACGAGAAGCCCAAGCCGAAGGGTCGCGGCGGCGTCGCCAAGGGCGGCGGAAAAGGCGGCGCGAAACCGAAGCCGAAGCAGGACTTCGATCCGTGACGGTCCACGTCACGCGTGACGCCGCAGTCACGACGATCGTCCTCGATCGCGCCGGGGCGCGGAACGCGGTCGATCGACCCACGGCAGACGCGCTCGCAGATGCGTTTCGCGCGTTCGAAGCCGACGCCGACGCGCGCGTCGCGGTGCTCAGCGGAGCGGGCGGGACGTTCTGCGCGGGCGCCGACTTGAAGGCGATTGCGCGCGGCGAGCCGAACCGCGTCTTGCCGGACGGCGACGGTCCCATGGGTCCGACGCGCATGGTGCTGACGAAGCCGACGATCGCGGCCATCGAAGGCCACGCGGTCGCGGGCGGGCTCGAGCTCGCGCTCTTCTGCGATCTGCGCGTCATGAGCGAATCGGCGATCCTCGGCGTGTTCTGCCGACGTTGGGGCGTGCCGCTCATCGACGGGGGAACGATCCGTTTGCCGCGCATCATCGGCATGGGCCGCGCGCTCGATCTCATTCTGACGGGCCGCGCCGTCCACCCAGAAGAGGCCCTCGCGATGGGGCTCGTGAGTCGCGTCGTCCCGGCCGGCGAAGCCCTCGCTCGCGCACAAGCGCTCGCGCGCGAGCTCGCCGCGCTGCCGCAAGAGTGCATGCGTCACGACCGCGCCAGCGCCGTAGAGCAGTGGGAGCTGCCCTTCGAGGCTGCCATCGCGAACGAGCTTCGCCACGGGATGGCCGGCCTCGCTGCCGAGACCGACTTCGGCGCGAGCAAGTTCGCCGCCGGCGAAGGTCGCCACGGCAAGCCGTCGACCTGACGCCGCGACGCGCGTCTGGGCGCGCCTCAGCGAATCGAGACGCCGACGTCGAGCATCGCGAAGTGCGACACGTCGGGCGCCGCAGCAGCGCCGCCGTCCGGGTGCGCCGCGACGAACGCGTTCTTGGCTCCGTCGCCCAAGATCATCGCCGCGTAGCTCGCGTTGACGCTCATCTCCGGGATCGGATGCGACATGAAGTCGAAGCCGAGGACGTGCCCGAGCATCTGCGAGGTGTTCGTGTCGCTCGCGCCGACGGGCTGAAGGGTCGACGTGACCCAGCGACCGTTCGCATCCGCGAGGCCCGCGAAGCGATACCCGATGCGCATCGTGATCTCGTCCATGGGCCGCACCGAGTAGTCGGCGCCCGCCTCGATCAGGTTCGAGAGGCCGTAGAACCCAGACTGCCCGAAGTGCATCGTCGTATCCGGGAGAATGGGATCGAACGTGTGTACGTCGGGAGAGTCCGTCGTCCCGCCCCCACCGCTCGCGTAGGCGCCCTGCGCCCCGAACGTCATGTGCCACGGAAGCGTCGTCTCCCAAGAGACACGCCCCGCGACGGCGCCGGAGAGCAACGTCTTCGTCTCGGTGTCGCCGCGCTGCGCGATGCGGCCGCCCTCGAAGGCGCCCATCACCGAGTACCGAACTCCGCGGTGATCTCCGAAGACACGGAGCGCTCCGACGAACGTATCGCTCGGCGTGATCGCGTCGACGAGCGGTTGACGAACAACGCGCGCGAGCCCCGTCAGCTCGAAGCCGAGATAGGGCTGGAAGTGATACACGCCGTCGAGGGCGTAGAGCTGCGCGCCCGGCGCCAGGCCCGGGTCTGGCTCGTCGGAGAGGGTCGGCGTGCCGGGCAGCACGAGCATCGCGGCGAACGCCTGCAGATCGAAATCGCCGACCTTGCCGATGAAACGCGCGGCATCGAGCGAGCGGCCCGGCGCGCGATCGTCGCTCTTGCCGATGAGTCGGCCATCGCCGAGCTCGATCTCCTGGCGCCCCAGCGTGAAGTCGACGTCACCGTCGTCGCTCGTCAGCTCTGCGAAGGCCTCGAACGGGGCGGTGACGGGCAGGTCCGGTTGGCCCGCGAGCCTTCCGTACGCGGACGGGTCGCCGACCGAGCGGACGTCTTGAAGCGTCACGCGCGTGGTGAGGATGCCTTTTCGAACTTGGAGCCCGAGGCGCGCGCGCTCCCACAGCACGAACTGATCTCCGAGCGGCGCGGCGCCCGCGACGACCGGGTCCCCAAGGAGCACCGCCTGCTCGCCGTAGACGCGATCGTTCGTCGGCTCGTGACGAAGCTCGCCTCGCACGCGCGCTTCGACGATGGGAGAGACCTCCCAACCGAGCACGTCGAGCACCGGCCCCTGAGGCTTCGCCGGCTCGGGCGCCATCGGCTCGTCGGCCGAGGCGACGCGCGCCACGAGGAGCAAGGCGATGGCCGCTCCCGACACACGAATCGCCCGCTGCGCCGCCGACGCAACGTCGCTGTCCGACCTTCGGTCGGACATCCCCCGTCCGATGCTCGCCCTCATCCTCAAAATCCCTTAGCAGGTCCCATCGTGGCCCAGAATTTTTCCGTTCGGCAGGCAGAAATGTCGCCGTCCGACCTTCGCTCCGAGAGGTCGCCGTCCGACCTTCGGTCGCAAATGAAGAGCGGCGCGCGGGACGAATCCTCGCGCGCCGTTCTGTATCGAGTGGGCTGAGATCAGGAGGTGGGAGCGGGCTTCGGCATTCCGAAGATGCTGGCTGCGCGACGCTTGTCCTTCGCGGCCTTTTCACGATCCGCGTACGACGGGATCACGAACTTCTCCTTGTCGCTGAGCTCGCGACCGGCGACGAGCGCCTCGACGTCTTCAGCGTCGAGCGTCTCGCGGTCGAGGAGCGCCTGCGCCACCCGGTCGAGCATCTCACGCTGGCTGGTCAGGAGCTCTTTCGCCACTTCGTGTCCCTCGACGACGAAGCGCTTCACCTCGTCGTCGATGAGCTGAGCGACCGCCTCCGAGTGGTTGCGACGCGGCGAGCTGAACTCCTTGCCCAGAAACACGCTCTCTTCGTCGGACCCGCCGTAGTTCACGGGGCCGATGCGATCGCTCATGCCGAACTCGGTGACCATGCGACGCGCGAGGCTCGAGGCCTGCTTGATGTCGTTGGCCGCGCCGGTCGTGTACTGACCAAACGCGATCTCTTCCGCGACGCGTCCGCCCATGAGGACGGCGAGGCGTGCCTTGGCGAAGTCGCGGCTCATCGAGAGGCGGTCTTCCTTCGGGAGCTGCTGGGTCAGACCGAGCGCGGGGCCACGAGGGATGATCGTGACCTTGTGGACCGGGTCGGCGTTCTTCTCGAGGAGCTTCGCGACGAGGGCGTGACCAGCCTCGTGCCAGGCGGTGGTCCGCTTCTCCGGCTCACTGATGACCATGCTCCGGCGCTCGGCGCCCATGAGCACCTTGTCCTTCGCCATCTCGAAGTCGGACATCGACACGAGGTCCTTGTCCTGACGCGCCGCGAGGAGCGCCGCCTCGTTGACGAGGTTCTCGAGGTCTGCACCGACGAAGCCGGGCGTGCCGCGCGCGATGATCTCGAGCTCGACGTCGGTGCCCAGCGGGACTTTCTTCGTGTGCACGCGGAGGATGCCCTCGCGGCCACGGACGTCGGGGCGGCTGACGACGATGCGTCGGTCGAACCGACCGGGGCGCATGATCGCGGGGTCGAGGACGTCGGGACGGTTCGTCGCGGCGATGATGATGACACCCTCGTTCGACTCGAAGCCGTCCATCTCGACGAGGAGCTGATTGAGCGTCTGCTCGCGCTCGTCGTGTCCGCCGCCGAGGCCTGCGCCACGGTGACGACCGACCGCGTCGATCTCGTCGATGAAGATGATGCACGGCGCGTGCTTCTTCCCCTGCTCGAACAGGTCGCGGACGCGGCTGGCGCCGACGCCGACGAACATCTCGACGAAGTCGGAGCCGGAGATGGAGAAGAACGGTACGCCTGCTTCGCCGGCGACGGCGCGCGCGAGGAGCGTCTTGCCGGTGCCGGGCGGGCCCATCATGAGGACGCCCTTCGGGATGCGACCACCGAGCTTCTGAAACTTCTTCGGGTCCTTGAGGAAGGCGATGATCTCTTCGAGCTCGTCCTTCGACTCGTCGATGCCTGCGACGTCCGCGAACGTCACCTTGTTCTGCGCCTCGTTGAGGAGGCGCGCTCGGCTCTTG